>Ga0315282_10000112_pt1 | contig 159717 bp, 94 predicted proteins | sample YL17G07_20_MG_FD_203693 | JGI IMG/M metagenome (GOLD analysis project Ga0315282, IMG submission 203693) | Sediment microbial communities from Yellowstone Lake, YNP, Wyoming, USA - YL17G07_20 | ecosystem: Environmental > Aquatic > Freshwater > Lake > Sediment | place: USA: Wyoming | collected... | reverse complement strand
AAGACAAGGTGGATGCGTACGGTCCGCTGAGTCCCGATGGGGGTACCTCCTTTGGAAGGGTTGTACCCCCATTCTCATGCTTGAAGCCCCCAAGTGCCACCAATCATGCAACAAGCCCGAATAATATGCCGGAACTAGAATATTGTCAGGAGATACCCGTTCCATCGCAGGATCCTTTTCAAGTTGATCCAAGACCGTTTCAAGCCTGCGAGACGAATGAATCGTTACCAAGTAAACGTCCGGGAACCCGTAATGGCGCTTAAGATCCAGCTTGTTGCGGTCTAATACCTCCTCTCGTTTCCCGCTGGACAGCCCTTTCTTGAATTTGAGCAGGAACTGACCATCCATAACCTTGGTTTTCCGTCCGTGCCATGAAATTTCCCGGATGAATCCGGTCTTTTCGCCTGCGCCATTGCCGGATGCAAAAGAGGCTGACACCGAAAGGGACAACAATAGTCCCCCAGCCAGGCACAACGAAAATCGCACCGGCTTCCACGATGAATAAAACCATTGCAATATCTGCATTTATGAACTTTACCTTGCTCGATTGGATTATCAAGGCCTGATGGCCACGGTATCGGTGAATTGCTTCGCCCCCCTGGGTTCCACCACCTCCGTCATGCTGTTTCCGGCTGATATCCTCGCCTTGGCCATCCTGGCCAGATACATATCGTGGCCCACATGCACCGTGTGCCTCACCCGCACTTGCCTGCCTGACTTGCCCAACACGAGGAGCTCCACAACGTATTTCCCATGCGCCGCTTTGCCCGTTTCCCAGTTGGCCAGAGTATCCATGATTTTGGGGTTCTTCGACCTCGCCAGTTCACGCTTTTTCCCGGAATTGCCGGGGCCTATAAGGCTGACGATATATTCAGCAAAATCGCTTCCCGAGGCGGTCCCCACGACGAATACGTTCCCCCAAATGGTGTCGTCATCCTTTGGAAGCATCATTTCAGCCACAAGGGGATCGCTGGCATACGCCATATTCGATGGCGGACTCAGGTTGCCCTTAATATCGTATGCCTTGACCGTGTAGTAATAAGTCAGACCCGGAATAAGGCCATAGTAGGTGCTGTCGGTGAACCATGTGCTGCTTACCCGGGCGGCTTCAAGTCCCGGATCGCCGTAATAGAAGGCGGGGAAGGAGGATCGATAGACCGCATAGCCGTAAATCGCGAAGGTCTGGGCCGGCGGCTCCCCCCACGAAAGGTCGATGGTCCCGATGCCCCCAATGGCTGTCAGGGAAAGGGGCGGCAGAACGCCCGGGCCGGGCGCCAGCATCATCAACTGGTTGATGTCGCTGTTCCCCCTTATTACGATTTTGTCCTCAACAACCGGCGGCGCCTGAGGGGTCGGATACAGCGCCGTTCCCCCCGGAACGCCTTCGAAGTGCTGGACGGGCGTTCCGCTGGAAGCATCCAGCGTCACCATGCCGAACCGCGCATCAGCCGACTGGTAATCCCCCTGTAGGGCGACCACCATGTTGGTGGCCGATGATATCGGACATGCGATGAGGTCGGACCGCTCCCAGAGCAGGACTGGCGGGAGCCCCGAAAAGACCGGGGTCACATCGTATGCGTGCAGGACGTCGGATATGCCCGAGCCCAGGGCGCCTCCGGTGAAGAAAAACGCCCGGTTGAACTCGTCAATCACGGGCGCATACGAGAGGACCCCGGTTCCGGCCACAGTCACGGACGGGGAAACCATGCCAACGGACGCCCCGGTACCCGCATCAAGCACGAGGAGATTGGCGCCTGAGCCTACGTATATCCTGCCGTCTTTTTCCGCCGGCTGGTATACGTTACCCCGTGGATCATTCCCCACGGGTACGTTCCACTTGAGGCTTCCGCTCATGCCGTCTGCGGCAACCAGTTGCCCGTTCTTGAAGGTGGCGTATACGGCATCGCTGGTGGTCACGGGGCCGCCGATGAACGCGGTCGGAATAGCGGCTCCGTATGTCTGCTTCCAGGCCATCGAGCCGTCGGTGGAACTGAACGCCGCCAGCGTGTTGCCCGCCCCGATATACAGCAGGCCCCCCGCCGCGCCCACGTTGCCGTATCCGGCCAAATACCGGGCCGAGTTGTCAAAGGAATAGGCCGAATTGCCCCACAAGGGCGCCAAATCCTGGGCGTCGAAAGCAAACAGCCCCCCGGAGCCGCCGTAAAAGTAGTAGGTGTTGAGGATTACCTTGTCGCCCACGATCGCCGGGCTTCCCTCAGGATGGATATAGAACAGGTCGCCTGGCGTGGACCGAATAGCAGTCATGGCCCCGGTATCGAGGTCGTATTGCCATAAGATAGCATTCATCATCGCAAATACGTGCCGGCCGGCAACCACCACGCCGCCCGTTGGATAGGGGGAATAACTGCCGTATGCCCGCCATTTTATTTCCATCGGGGAACTCAGCGCCGCGTATGGGTTGGAACCCTGCCTGTTCGTCCAGTATGCGGCCAGCGGCCAGCCGGATGGCGGCGCCACCGTGCAACTGGCGACATTGGAGGTGACGCTAATGTTCCCCATTACGTCAATCGCGCTGATGCGGTAGAAATAGGTGGTGAAATCGGACGGGATGACGTCGGCATAACTGCTCGTGGCCGGCCCGGCCGCGAACCCGACCTGGGAGAATGACGCGCCCAGCGTGGCACGGAATACGATATAACCCGTGAGGGGCAGGGTGGAGGATTGGGGCGTCCAGGAAAGCTCTATCGCCCCGTTTGCATCGCAGTTCGCGGCAAGGCCGGCCGGCGGATTGACCACGGGAACTTCAACCCTGACTATTCCCATCCCCGAGAACCTGCACTGGGCCGAGGTGTCGTTCACAGTCAGTATCTGGTCGCCAGGCGTCCAGAGGGTCACATCGAAGTTTTGAGTGGTGGTAGCGGGATACGTGCGGTCCGCCGGAAGGACCGCCAGGTCGTCGCTCGAACCGAACGTGACCGTCCCCTTGAAATTGGTGTCGGGCTTGCCGAATTTGTCGTATGCCGTGACGGTCATCGTAAATGGCACGCCCGGAACCGCGAACGCCGGCAATGTGAACACCAGGCTGTTGGAGGTCTGCGGGCAGAGGACGGCGACCTTGACGGAACCGGACATGGACGGGACGGACGCATCACGCCCGGATATGGTCACAACCCCCCGCTTGAACAGGACCACCTGCGCCATCGCCCTGCCCTGGACCGCAACAACGGACCCCGGCATTGCCGCCAGGGGGTCGGTGGAGGTGAGGGCGATGGTTCCGGCGTAGCTGGCGTCAATTATGCCGCCGGACGAGAGCGCCGTGACGGTGACGGTGAACGCGACGCCGGGATTGACGGACACCGGGGCGGCCAGCGCCAGGCGGACGGCGGGCGCCGGGGCCGGGGCGGTGCAGAGGATGTTGGAATACGGCCCCGTATTACCCGCCGCGTCAACGGCCTGGATGCGGTAACAGGCGCCGTCGCCCGGCTTGATGTCGGGATCGACATAATACGTGGCGCCCACGCAGGACGGGGTTATGGGTACGCTTCCAAAGGAGCCCGGCAGGGCAGACGGCGAACGGAAGACGTTATAGCAGGCGACAGGAAGCCCGGACGAGCTGACCGTCGGCGAAGACCAGCCGATATACGTACCCGGTGCGCCGGGGAGGGCCGTCAGGAGGGTGGGCGGGCCCGGCTGGGCGTTGATGATGACAACCGTGCTTCCACATGTCCACATCAACTGGGTGGTTCGCATTCCGTTGACGACGACCTGGGACAGGCTGATGTTCGCGGGCGGCCCGGAGCCGGCCGGGCACGTCCCGACGATGGTGCTTGTGCAGGTCGCCTTGTCAACGGCCACGACTCCGGCCGTGGTGGGCACGTATATCGTCGTAGGGGTGTTTATCGGCGCGCCCGTGGCCTCGCCGGGCAGGGAACACGAGGCGACTGTTTCGCCCGTAGCGCAGGCAAGTCCCAGCAACTGCGAATCCACGGCGAACCAGATGATGCACGCTCCATCGGTTTCAAGCGCCGGACCCCAAGGGCGCTGGGTGAAGGTGCGTGTCCAATCCGGCCCCGGCGGCATGCAACCGCACACCCGGTAGAAATCGGGGCACTTCTGCACGCGGAAGGATATGCCGCAATCCACCAGGATTTGCTCGATCACGTCGCATCCCGGAACGCAGAAATACGTGCTGCTGACGCAATTGACCCGGCAAACCCCGCCAAGCCCCGACGGAATGTAATAGGTGCAGGAGGCCCTCAAGCCGCAGTATGCCGGGCAGTCGGGAACCGGAGGCCCAAGGGTTTGTTTCGTAAGGGGGGTGTCGGACGATGTGGACAGGATATTGCATGATGCCCCGTCCACGGTCACAACATGCTGCATGTTCCCCGGCGATTTAACCGTAACCAGAACTTCGTGGTTTTCGTTGGGCGCCAGAAGGCCTATCACCGGGCCGCCCACGTCAATCGCCCCAAAGGAGTTCAAAAGGCATGGAGGATTCGGCTTGGCATTGCAGTCCACGTCAAGCGGATACAGGTACCCCTGGCTCGTGCCGACCCACACTGTCCTGTTGCAGTGGTCAATTACGGGAGGATAGTCCACGGACCCCTTCACGTTCGTCGTGCAGTGCGTCGTACCGTCAGGGTTCAGCAGATAGACCAATCCCTTGGATGTCCCGAAGGCGATCACGCCAGCGCATGAAATGACAGAGCCGCCAATCGTCCCGGAGGCCTGGTACGTGGTGCCGAAAAGGTCGTTGACCGGGCCGGATGCAGGGAAGGACCTTTGCCGTTCCGGTGTCTGGGCGTCAGAGCACCAGCCGAACGGGTCGGCAATGAGGCATGTGGATGAAACTGGAGCGGTGGCCGATATTTCAGGGCTATTTGTGTCATAGAAGGGTGATGATGTAAGGACGCGAACACGGTAATAGTATGTCCGCCCTTCAGTTACATTCCAATCCATGTAGCATGAGGAAGTTAATGGGACAGGACCAGATACGGGATTGATAATAGGAACTCCGGGCAATTCGGAACGGAATACCTGGTAACCAATAATCCCTAAATCACAAAGTTCACCATATATCTTCCAGCAAGTACTAATGAAATATGGGGGGCATACCGGAAAACTCGCACCAGTGATAGAAACTGAATACTCAACAAGACAGTATGGAGGAGGAGGTGAAATATATGGTGTGCATATCTGTTCAGAATATCCGCAGGGCATATTATTGGTTCTAATACACAAAACGGTATAGCAATTTATTTCAAAAGGAATAGGATTGATATCGGAATAATTGTAAATCGTAGAACTCACTTCATCGATCTTAGGACCGATATCTCCAGGCTTGGTAGTCCTGTATATCGCATATTTCGTACATGGATATGCGCACAAACTATCCCCCGTTCGTGTCCAAGTAATCAAAACGCCTGAATCATTGTTGAATAGTGTTACGGAAACCATCGAAGGTGGAATACATATACCTGGGACAGCAACTGTTATTTCCGTCGAGCAAATGTTCAACGCCGGACTGCAAACGCTGTAATAGTAGATCATGCCCACGGTCACGGTCGTGTCCGTGAAGCAGGTCGCCACGATGACGCCTCTGACGGACAATGGGAAGGGATCTGAAGGCGTCGTGCTCCTGAACACCTCGTAGGCGGTCAGCACCGGCCCGCATGGCGTCGTGGTCCAGCACAGGGTGACCGGGCATCCCCCGCCTCCCGCAAGAATGGAAAGAGGCACGCATGGCGTGATCGGCTGGGGAGGCTGAGGACCCGCACAATACCCGTACCTGGAATCGGGGTCAATAGACACGAACCCCGTTGTGCTGCAAGTCATGCTGTAGCAATAGCCGGTGACCGAAGCCTGGTAATAGGTACTGCCCAGCGGCGTTGCCCGGAACCCGGTGACATTCCAGGGCCCGCCAGCCGTAGTGGCTCGCCACAGAATATAGTCCTCGCAGGGCCATCGGTTGCAAAAGGTCGTCGAACGCTGCCAGGTGAAGCCAAGACTGACGGGATCGGCGGCCGTTTGGTCCACCTGCACCAGCATGGAACCGGAGTTGTATGAGGGCACGGTCACGTCAACCTCGTTGCTCAGGGTGGACGAGACAGACACCGAAGTTATCGCGGCAATGCGGTAGTAATAAGTGGAGCCGTCGTTTACGGCGGTATCCTCGTAGCAGAAGACGGGCTGCTTCGGGCTCCCGCCGCACGTCTTCGTCCACGGTATCTTCTCAACGATGGGAACCCCGAACGGGGCGCCGGAATACGTGGCCCGGAATATGCGGTATCCGCTGATTATCGCAAGGCAACTGCCCGTAGCCGTCCAGCTCAGCAGGACGCGCTGGGGACAGTATCCAGCGCCGTGCGCGACGACGGTGAGGCCGTCGGGACAGGATGGCCCTCCGTCCCATGACGGGCATACCTCGAACCCGGAAACTTCCGGCAGGACGAACCCGCCGCTCACGCACTCGAGGCCGTAGCAATAGGTGGTCGCGGAATACTCCTCCTCCGTTACATCGGGCATCACCTTATCCAGCCACTCGCGCTCCCCGCCTGTAACCATTGCCCTGTATACCCGATACGTCGTACAAGGCTGGCTGCACAGGTTCCCCTGCAAGCTCCAAGTGAACTCCAGCCGCACCGGGTCCGGACTCGTCCGCTCAACTTTCGTCAGGACGTAGTCCTCGATATACGGAGTCACCGTGACAGCGACTTCGTTGCTTAGTGTGCTTGATACCGGTACGGAGGTCAGCGCCACCACCCTGTAGTAGTAGGTGACGCCGTCCGACACGCCCTTGTCTTCATAGCAGAAGATAGGCCGCTGCGGGCTCCCGCCGCACGTCTTTATCCATGGCGCGGCCTGCGTTATCGGAACGCCCAGCGGCGCTCCCGTATACGTCGCCCGGTATACTTCGTAACCCGTGACGGCAAGGCAACTCTCTGTCGCCGTCCAGTTCAGCCACACCAGCGGCGGACAGTACCCCTTCCCCCATGCCACGATTGTCAGCCCCTCGGGACATGATATTTCTCCGCCTCCGCCCGCGGGCGGGCATATCTCGAACGTCATCTGCGCGCATCCGCCGCTCACACACTCCACTCCGTAGCAGTAGGTCGTGGCGGTCGTCTCGTAATACGTGACCGTGGGCTCCACATATATACCCAGCATCCTCCGCGGCCCGCCTGCCACGATCGACCTGAATACCTCGTATCTCGTGCAGGGCTGACAGCACAGCTTGTCGGCATATTCCCACGTGAAATCAAGACGCACCGGGTTAACTTCAGTCCTCTCGACTTTGGTCAGCACGAAATCCGAATAAACTTGCGGTATGTCAAAATCCACCTCGTTACTGCAATTGGCGAAGATGGTGTTGCATATTCCCGCGCTCATGACGGCGCAGACGCGGTAATATGCTCTCTCCCCCGGCGGAGCGGCGGAATCCGTGTAGCGGGTCACGCCCTTGGGCAGAGTCGTAACAAGCGTCCCCATGGGCGGTGCCGGAGCACTGGAACGGTATACCTCCCAGCCCTCGACGTACCAGGAGCAGCTACAGCGAGCGTCCCAGTCAAGGTCAGCGAAGGCGCCCTTCCCGTCCAGGCAGTAGGATTTCCCGCTGAGGGATACGCTGAACGGCCCTTCGCAGAACGGCAGGCAGACCTGCGGCGAGGTTGAAGAACACCCGGGGCTCAGGCACGCCAGCGTGTAACATTCCGGCGCACAGGGAATCCTGCTCGCGGCGGGGACTATGAAGGATGTCGCGGTTATGTCAACGAAAATCGTGGTCCCTATCTGCCCCGGAGTTGTTGAACGATAAACGTAGTAGGAGGTGCAGGAGCAGGTCGTCGGGCACACCACGGGCGGATGGTGGAACGGGCACACCAAGTCCTGATTCCCCATCACTATTATGGGTTTCAGCACCGGCAGGACCGGGGAGCCGTTGGGCGTGGTCACAACCGGGTCCGAGCATGTCCCGATATTCCCGTCCTCCGTTACCGTGCAAACCTTGTAGTAATACGGCTGGGCCAGGGTGATTGAGGTGTCCGTGAAGCAGGAAGCCACGCCCGTGAAAGACGTGCTGGAAACCCTCTCCCACGGTGAGGGCTCCATTGCGGGGCGGCGGAACACCGCAAAACCGGTGACGGGCGGGCACACGGAGAGCGGCGGGTTGTTCCAGCACAGCGACACGTTGCAAAGGTTCGGGGTGGGCAGGACGGTCAGCCCGGTGGGCGGCTTTCCAGAGATGGGCCCGAAGGCATAAAGGACAAGATCGCCGCGGTTCCGCCCGGTTTGAACGACCGCCGGGAAGAAGACCCGGTCATCGGCAATCGCGGGCGCCCCCCAGGCGCTCCCTTCCGCAGGAGCACTGTATTGGAAAATGGTCGATGAACCTGTCCCATCCAAGCCGGTAAAACCAACGGGCACCCCCTTGGTGCATGAATCCACGCCAATAAACACACCATCCCCTGCAATGACCGCAGGCGAACTTAGCACATCACCCGTAGTCGCGTATGTCCGGTGCAACGTCAAACACGGGTTTGCAGCCCCCAGGTCGGCACCCCAGAGGCCCATGTCGGTCTTGGAGCCGCAACCAACCGCGGTAAAAGGCAAGGGAACTGTTCCCGCTCCCAGGTAAATATTGTTGCCATCTGCGGCGGGGGTGGTAAAGACCACCGGCGGATTTACTCCGGATGACTGGCACAATGTTGACAAGCTCACGCCGTCCAAGATGACGAGATTGCCTTTGTCGGTTGTTACTAAAAGACGTCCACCGGCGAATGCAGGCGAATAGGATGCCTGGCCGATCACGGGGGGGAGGGTCACCGAAGAAACGGGCGTTGCCGACAGCCCGTCCGCCATGTTCAATTTCACCACCTGCACGGAGGCGCCCACATTGCGGAGGATGAACATGGCGCCGCCCCCGAGGACGGGAGCCACTTCTACCCCATTTCCCACCGAATTATTCCGCCAAATTACGGTTCCTGTAAGGGCATCCACCGCCACCGCCACGCCGACCGGGGAAACCGCATATATATAGCCATCCTCGGTGACGGGAGACCCCCAGACTATCCCCCCGTTCAGCGTGACAGTCCACATCAAGGTTCCCGTATCGGCTCTTAATCCAGCCAGGCCGGCGGGCGTCCCGATGACCACAACCTTCTCCCCTGTCACGTATTGGATGACCGCTGGGGCATGGTCAACGGAGGATGCTCCCGTGTCGTATGCCCAGAGAACCGCGCCGGTGGACTCGTCAAGAGCCACCAATTTCCCGTCAAGCGTCCCCATGAAAACCATCCCCGCCGCAACTGACGGCGAGGCGAAGCTGAACCGCGTCGAGGTCCGGGCGGTCAGGGTCCGCGCCCATTTCAGTTCAAGGTAGGGACAAACCTTTTCCGGGGCCGTTCCGGTGTGGAATTCGTCATGGTGATATTGCGGCCAATCGCCCGGAGTGACCAGCACGGGAGGCGAAATCCTGATCGTGGTGCAGGCCGATGCGGACGTGGAAACCGGAAGGTTGCCGCAGGTCAGCCCGGTGGCCGATAACGTGAAGCACATGGAACCGGAACCCGTCGCCGAAAACGACCAGGTGAATGTCTCCGAGCCGCCCGGCGACAGAACAACGGGGCCTGCCGGAACCGGCCCGCCGCGGTATTGGACGTTTCCTGTCCCCCCCATCCCCAGCACGGGCGCATCCAGGTCCACGTCCGCGTTCCCGCTGTTACTTACGGTCAGGCGCACCTCAAACGTGCGTCCCAGCGCCGCTATGCCGATGAGGTTGGCGGAGGAAACGAGACTGCCCGGGGCCGTCACTTCAATATAAGTGGAGGAAAGCGGACCGGTGGCCAGGAAGGCCCCGGAATTGGCGTCGTATCCGGTAACCGTGGCCGTGAATTTCAGGGTCCCCGGCGGACCTGCCGCCAGATACACCCACGTCAGGCTGACTGACCCCCCGCTGACAAGCATCGTGACTGACGATGGCCCGGAAAAAGGCAGGGCAACCCCTTCAACAAAGAGGCTCGGATATCCGGTCACGTTAGCCGCATCAGCCTCCCCGGTGTTGGTAACCGTAGTCACGATCGTCAAAGCCTGTCCCTGGCATGCCGGCGAGGGAGTCACGGTCAGCGGACTCCCCTCCAATTGCGCCGGTCTCTGGATTGTGGTGCATATCTTCGTGCTATTCTCCAGCCCCGTGTTCTGACAGGTGTCGCCGGTCACGGTAACCGCGAAACATGCCGTGCCGAAGCCCGAGGCGGTCACTGTCCAAATGAAGGTCTGCACCCCGAAGGGAGGCAGGGTTGCCACATTCGAAGGAACCGGCCCCAGCGGTGCCGAGAAAAGAGTGGAAGAGGAAAGCTGCGGCGTGACATCCCGCACATCGGCATCGCCGAAGTTTGCAACAACGGCTGAAACAGTGAATGCCTGCCCAAACGACACCGCCGCCGGTGCCCCGCCCGTGATCGTCAGCGAACCTGGACGCATGATGAATACCCAAGGCATAACCCCCGCGGCACCCGACACGGCTGCGCCGGAGGTCGCGTCAACGCCGCCGTAGTTCGTCCATATTATCGCGCGGTCTGATGCAAGCCCGACCGCCGTCCAAGTGAAAGTTACGGCCGCCCCGGCAGCCAGTCCCACCACCGGAGTCGAAGCAGGCCCAGTCAGGGACAGGATGGGATTAACCATCCAACCAGCGGAATAGAGCGTCGCCCCCACTCCCAATGCCGTGGCGCCACCCGTGTTGGTGAGGGTCAGCGTAATAAGTAAAGGGTCACCCATGCATGGATTGTTCGGATACACGGCCATGCTTCCGTCAAGTATGGGCGGCCTCTGTATTATCGTCGACACTGACACCATGGCGGAGATTTCCTGCATTCCGCAGGTCATGCCTGAAATTGTTGCCGTGAAAACGGCCAAGGCGGGAGCGCTGACGGCCTGATAGAAAGCCGTAAAGGTAGTGGAGCTGCCGGGCGCAAGCGCACAGGAACCACCGGGGCCCGATATCAGGGTGACATACGGGGCCCCCGGCCCCACGAAAATCGTCGCACTCACCCCGAATATGTAGTTTTGGCCGGTATTGGTGACCGTGAAGGTTACGGGGAATTTCTGCCCGCTTGAAACGAGCAGCGGGCTGGCCCCGGAAATATCAAATAAGCCCGGCGTTCCTACAAACGCCTCCCCCGATAAAACACTTGTGATTATTGGAGTGGCGCATACCGCATCAGACCCATCAATAGTAAGCGAGAACAGCAATGTACCCAGGGACGTGCCGGTGAACGTATAAGTGAACGTTGCGCTCGCGCCGCCCACAAGGATTAGTGGCGGGACCGGAGAGGGGCCACCTGAGGGACTAGCGCCACCGGTTCCGGTAACTTGCACCGGTTGCGGAATGACATTTGTAACGGCGTTTGCGCCTGTATTTGTAACCGTTACCAATACGAGAATATCCTGTCCAACGCATAACACGCTGGATGATTCCGAGATTGCCCCAATAATCGTGGAGACATCCGAAATGGTTGCCGTTACAGGCGCAACTCCGATTACCGCGGTATTTCCGCACGCCATACCGGTTATCGATAGCGAGAAAGCAACCACGCCCGGTCCCAGAGCCGTTGTCGTCCAGGTAAAAGAAGCGCTGCTACCGGGATCAAGCTGGGACAACGACGCGGGAGACGCCCCCGAGACTGGAGCTATCAATGGCGTACCTGATATCACGTTGAGATTGGGGATGATATTTATAATCGGCGTACCGCCAATATTTGTAATACTCAGGGATACCGTCATCGAATGGCCTATGCATGTGGGTGTAGTCGCGTAACCTATTGCTGAGAACATTCCGGCGGAACGTATCCTTACGGGTGCCAGAGAAGTTACTGGGCCATAAATACCCTCACTACACCTCCCAAATCCATATATCGTGGTAGTAAAGTATACGTCTCCAATGGAAACACCCGTAAATGTCCAGGTAAATCTCTTGCCCGTTCCCGCCTGAATGATTGTCGGAATCCCCGGAGTCGGCCCATCGACCAGAGTAGCACTCCCGGATCCAGCGAGGGAAAAAGGCGGGACAGGGAATCCTGCGTTTTGGATGTCGTATTTCCCGATATTCGACACATCCACTACAACCATGAAGTTCTGCCCTTGGCAGATATTCGTGTAAGGCAAAATATCATAAATAGTCGCAGAAAGTTCGAGTTCCGGATCCGACCATACCGTCGTGCATCGAACAATGACATACGGCCGGTATGCCGGGATTTCATACAGGAGATCATCCTCGTCAAAAGCCAGCACTGAAAAACCGGTTGGGGTGCTTGTAAACACTTCATGTATTGAATTTCCCCAATTTGACCACTCCGAACTCGAGATTAATTCCGTGGAGCCTAAAACACATGAGGGTGCCATTGGATTAATCGTCGCCGTATTGTCGTTCCCACTCACACCGGCTGCGGTCACCGAACCAAAATAGGAAAGAAAATTCAAAGGATATTCATTAGTCGTGCCAACAAGAAGAGCGTCAAGTGAAACATATAGCCCGGTTCCACAACCAGACATGCTGAATTGGAGGGAACTTCCCAATATTCTGCTGGCAGCCGGATTAGTACCAGAATGCACGGCTGGATCTCCCCCAATGATGATGACGTTCCCATTAATTGCCGGTCCCCAGACAGGAGCGGTGGCTTCGGCCATCGCCCAATAATCGAATATTGTGGAGCACATATACTTTGACTCCCCAAATACAATCGAATCAAACTGCCTGAAATCCGAGGTTGTCATGGAGCTCCAGGTCGTCGCACTCCAGACGGTGACGTCGGCACCGAGGGCGAGAGCCGCCGCAACTTCGGGTGATGAACCACATGTCGTCGGTCCGTAAAACAGGACGCTTTTCGACTCGGAAACCGCGGCCCAGAACGCCAGGTAGATCCCTACCGTAAAAGCCGCGCGCGCGCGCGAAAGAACGGGACCAGCGGAAGGCTTTATGCGCGGGACCCAGAGAGTAATCTTCTTGCCTTCCATAAAAAACCCGTGCAGCCCCTTATTTTACCTGTTATCCGCTTCCATTCGCATGGCCATCAATAAAACCCCGGGATGGGCGGAAGCAACGGTATGAGGAGCGCTGAGGGCGTTTATTTCTCTGCTCCATTCCATCCATGCCTGCCCCCACCGGCCCTTTTATAAATAAAGCCATCCCCTTTGCTTCTTCCGACCCAACGGCTCCGCCCCCTGATGCCGTCATGGTATTTAAACGGTACTCCCGATTCCAGCCTACGTCAAAGAAACCTACCCCACTCTTGCACATTAATATGCCACTGGTATTGATAAAAAGGAGCCGATTCCACTGCGGTTCCTGTCAGGGGGCAATCATAGGCTTATTACTCACTGAAAGGGCGCACATTCCATACAGGATTACCTCCGCGTGCCTCACTCAGAGTATCGCCTCCAGTCAGCCCCTGTTAGTGTCGGGATAGTCCGGAAGCACAAGGAACTGGGCTGAAGAAGCAGCCCGCAGTTAAGATAAGTTCATGTTACTGGGCCTCGCACTGTCAGCAAGCGCCCAGTTACTGAGCGGTCACCCCATGAACTGTCAGGCGCCACACTCATATTAGGAAAAGCACCTTTCACGCCGCCTTGCTCGCCCCCGCCGGGCGGGACTTGGACCCCGCCAGGATTCCGGCCATGTATTTCCCGGTGTGGGATTCCGTCTTGGCAACCTCCTCTGGCGTTCCGCTCGCGACGACCCGGCCGCCGTCGTCGCCACCCTCCGGCCCCAGGTCGACTATATAGTCAGCCGTTTTGAGCACATCGAGGTTGTGCTCGATTACCAGGACGGTGTTCCCGGTATCGACCAGCCGTCCCAGCACTTCCAGGAGCTTGCGCACGTCCTCGAAGTGCAGCCCGGTCGTGGGCTCGTCCAGGATGTAGAATGTGCGCCCCGTTGCCCGCTTGCAAAGCTCCTCGGCCAGCTTGACCCGCTGGGCCTCGCCGCCGGACAGCGTGTTGGCGGGCTGGCCCAGCTTGATGTAGCCGAGCCCCACCTCGTTCAGCGTGCCGAGTATGCGCGCGATGGGCGGGTGGGCCGCGAAAAACTGGACCGCCTCGGACACCGTCATGTCGAGGACATCGGCGATGGACTTCCCCTTGTAGACGACCTCAAGGGTTTCCCGGTTGTAGCGTTTTCCCTTGCATACCTCGCAGGGAACATAGACGTCCGGCAGGAAGTGCATCTCGATGCGGATGATGCCGTCCCCCTGGCAGGCTTCGCACCGGCCGCCCGTGACGTTGAAGGAGAACCGCCCCGGGGCGTAGCCGCGCACGCGCGCTTCGGGCATCGCCGAGTAGATGTTCCGGATATGGTTGAACGCCCCGGCATAGGTGGCCGGGTTGGAGCGCGGCGTCCGCCCGATGGGCGACTGGTCCACCACGATGACCTTGTCCAGGTGCTGGACCCCTTCCAGCCGGTCGTAGCGCGCGGGCTTTACCGGTGTCCGGTAGATTTCGTGGACCAGCGCCGGGTAGAGGGTCTCGGTGACCAGGCTGCTCTTGCCGGAGCCCGACACCCCGCTGATGCAAACGAAGGTTCCCAGGGGCAGGCGAACCTCGTCTCCCTTCAGGTTGTTGGCCCTGGCCCCCTTCACGACCAGCCACTCGCCGATTCCCTTGCGTCGTTCCCGCGGGACCGGAATCGACTTCGTTCCCGCCAGGTACTGCCCGGTGACCGAACCGGACGAACGGGCAATCTCCTCCGGCGTCCCCGAAGCCACCACGTGGCCGCCCTCCGTCCCGGCCCCCGGGCCGAGGTCGACTATGAAGTCCGCGTTCCGCATCGTCTCCGCGTCGTGCTCCACGACGACCACGGTGTTTCCGAGGTCGCGCAGTGCCTTGAGCGTGGTCAAAAGCCTGTTGTTGTCCCGCTGGTGGAGCCCGACGGACGGCTCGTCGAGGATGTAGAGGACGCCCACGAGCGAGGAGCCTATTTGCGTGGCAAGGTGGATGCGCTGGGCCTCGCCGCCCGCCAGCGTCCCGGCCGCCCGGTCCAGGGTGAGGTAATCGACCCCCACGTTCTCGAGGAACCTGAGCCTGCTTTTTATCTCCTTGAGCACCTGCCCGGCGATGCGCACGTCGCGCGGGGACAGCGCGATATCGGAGAAGAAACCCGAGGCCAGCCGGACCGACAGCGCCGACACCTCGCGGATGGACTTCTTGCCCACGGTCACCGCGAGCGCCTCCTTTTTCAGCCGGGCCCCGTTGCACTCCGGGCATTCCAGTTCCCGTACGTATCGGGAAAGGATGTCCCTTTCCATGTCCTCACCGTCGGTCTTTTGCTCGAAGCGGTTGCGGAGCAGCGCGATGACGCCCTCGAATTTCCCGGCATACTTCTGCGGTTTGCCGTCCCGGTAATACCTGACCTCGACTTCCCCGTCCGAGCCGTTCATGAGGAGGTCGCGGACGAAGGAAGGCAGCTTGCGGAAGGGAACGTCGAGCCGGAACCGGTGCTTTTCGGCCAGCGCCTTGAGGAGCTGGTGGTAAAAGATTGCGCCCGGATGGTCCCACGGCCGGATGGCCCCTCCCGCCAGCGTGCGGTTTTCGTCCACGGCCAGCCGGGGGTCCATCTCGGTCGTCGTGCCCAGCCCGGCGCACGCGGGACACGCGCCGAATGGGCTGTTGAAGGAGAACAGCCGCGGCGTCATCTCCTCCATGGAGATGCCGCAGTCCGGGCAGGACAGCGTCTGGGAAAAGACGTGGGGGACGGAGTTCACCTCGGCCGTCATGACTCCCTGCCCGAGCCGGAGGGCCAGCTCGGCGGAGTCGGCGAGCCGGCGCGAGGACTCCGGAGAAATCGCGAGCCGGTCCACCACCACCTCAATGGAGTGCTTCTTGTTCCTGTCTAGTTTTATCTCCGAGGAGAGCTCCAGCACTTCCCCGTCCACCCTGACGCGCACGAAACCCTGCCCCCGCAGGTTGTCGAAGATATGCCGGTACTCCCCTTTGCGGCCGCGCACCACCGGCGCCAGCAGGACCACCTTTGCCCCCGCCGGGTTGGAGTTGAGGGCCTCCATAATCTGGTCGATGGTCTGCCGCCGGATGGGCTTGCCGCAGTTCGGGCAGTGCGGCTGGCCGATGCGGGCGAACAGGAGGCGGAGGTAGTCGTATATTTCCGTCACCGTGCCCACGGTGGAGCGGGGGTTGTGCCCGGCGGCCTTCTGCTGGATGGCGATGGCCGGGGAAAGGCCCTCGATGGAGTCCACGTCGGGCTTCTCCATCTGGCCCAGAAACTGCCGGGCGTAGGCGGATAGCGACTCCACGTAGCGACGCTGGCCCTCGGCGTAGAGGGTGTCAAAGGCGAGGGAGGACTTTCCCGAGCCGGAGATGCCGGTTATGACCGTGAAGCGGTCGCGGGGAATGCTCAGCGAAATGTTCTTTAGGTTATGCTCCCGCGCCCCCTTGATGACTATGTTCTGCTGGGACATTCCGGCCGGTGACCTCCGTGGGGGAAGAGGCGCTTCAGCCGCCGAATTCCTCCTTCATTGCGAGGTACTGGATGAACTTTTCGAGGTTTTCGATGCTCAGGACGACGATATTGCCTCCCTGAATGTCGATAACCTTGGCCTGCTGGAGCTTGGCCAGCACTTCCCGCACCTTGGGAATGTCTTCCGACAGCCCCACGTCCTTGGCCAGCTCCTTCTCGCCGAACGGGAGGTCCATCTTGATGCCCTGCGGCCCCTTGACGCCCCGCTGGTGGCAGAGGACGAGTATGCGGTTAGCCACCCGCCGGTTGATGTCCTTGATGAGCAGGTTCTGGACCTGGGCGTTGGTTTCCCGCAGCCGGATTGACATATTCTTCAGTATCTTTCGCACGATGGTGGGGTTGGATTGGACGTGAACGTCGAACGTCTTTTCGTCAAGCATGATTACCTTGGTTTCGTCCACCGCCCGCGCCGCCGCCGAACGGGTTCCCTTGTCGATTATGGCCATCTCGCCGAAGAACTCCCCCGGTCCCAGCACCGCGAAGGACTTATCACCCTGTGGAGTCGAAACGTAAATCTCAACCTTCCCCGATTGGATGATAAACATGTGCTCGGCAGTGTCCCCCTGCTTGAAAATCACTTCGCCGGGTTTAAATGTCCTGGAAAATTTGTTCATCGCTTCCTGCGGCGTCGCCAAATCTTCTCCTCCTGTTGTCGCGCGGGATGCCGGGAACCCGCCTTCCCCGTTTTCAGGCCCTTTATTCTAGCCCCCCGGAACCTTCCCGCGCAACCGGATTTTCCCGGCCAATCTGGACACCTGTTTCCAGTCCCGGACGGCCCCCCCTCCGCCCAGTCCCGCCACGGCCAGCGCGCCGGCGGCGCACCCAGCCGAAGCAGCCTCAACCAGGCCGCGGCCCCGGAGGCTGGCCGCTATGAACCCGGCGTCAAAGGCGTCCCCCGCCCCGGTGGCGTCCACCACCCTCACCTTGGGGGAGGGAACGGCCAACCCGGTTTTCCCGCGCTGCTGCATCCAGCATCCCTGCGCGCCCATCTTGACGACCACGGCGCGGCGCACTCCCAGCGCGAAGGCGCGCCGGGAGATTTCCGCCGGATTCCCCGTTCCTAGGATTCCGCGCGCCTCCTCCAGGCTCGGCATGAAGTAGTCGGTGAACGGGAGGCACGGCCGCACCAGGCGCCACCGCCCGCGGGAATCCCAGCATACGTCGAGGCTGGTGGCCAGCCCCAGCTTCGACGCACGCTTGAGCAGGCGGACGGACGGCGCGCCGTCGAGCCCGGGAAGGAGGAAATACCCGCAAAGGTGCAGCCAGCGGAACCTGCGCAGGGCCGCGGCGGGAACGTGGGATTCCTTGAGCGCGCAATTCGCCCCGAGCGAATGAAGGAAACTGCGCTCTCCGTCGGGCGAAACCAGCACGAGGGTGGCCGAAGTCGGATGCCGGGGAGCCACGACGGCATACCGCGTGTTGGCCCCCTCCTCGCCCAGCCTCCGGAGGAGGAACCGTCCCGGCTCGTCGTCCCCCACCGCAACTACCACCCCCGGCCGGTTGCCCAGCCTGCCCAGCACCACGGCGGTATTCACGGCGCAACCGCCGGCGAACATCCCAATCCGGTCCAGCAGAGCCAGTTTGCCCCGGCCCGGAAACTCCCGGAACGGCCGCCCAACGAAGTCGGCCACCGCGTTGCCAACGCAGAGCGCCTCGGCGCGGCCGCTTCGCCCTGACCCTCTCACCGCAACTCCAGCTTTTCCGTTTTTCCCGGGCTCAGCGCCACCGCAATTGATTCCTTCGTGACGGTTATCCCGGGGGAACCTGCTTCCCCTTCCTTCCACACCCGCTTGCCGTTCCAGCGCAATGAGGGAGATTTCCGTCCTGCCAGTGGAATCACCGCCTCCGCCTCCATGCCTTCGGGAACGCGCACCTCGAGTTCGAGGCTGTCCCCCCGCTTCCAGGAGACCTCCACGGGTCCCGCCGGCGAGGCCACGCTTCCGCGGGCATGGCGGAGGAATCCGGTGAAGGGGGAAACGCGGACCTTGGCCATGCCGGCCGCCGCCGGCTTGACGCCCAGCACCTCGGTGGCAAGGAAGAACAGCGGGGTTGCCCCGGCTCCCCGGCAAAGCGACCTGTTCTTCCCGGCGCTCCACGTCTCCCAAACGCAGGTGGCCCCGCTTTTCAGCATTTCCCCCCAGCGGGAGCGCAGGAGGCGCAGCGCCTCTTCCGTGCGCCCCCGGGAGGCCATGACGGCGAAATAGTGTTCCATGAACCCGGGGGTCCCGATGCGCGCCCAGTTGGCCGTGCCTATTTCGTCCTGCCGGAGCACCGACCTGAGGGACTTCTCCAGGTATTTCTCCGGAGGAGCCCCCCAGCGCAGTACCAGCAGGTTCGCCTGCTGGGAGAGGCCGTTCAACGTTCCGTCGTTCTCAAGGCAGTCCGCGAAGGCATCCTCGGAACTCCTCCACAGTTCCTCGGCAAGCGCGCTTCGCGCTGATTTGGCCTGCCCGGCCCATGCCGATGATTCCTCCGCCGTACCGGCCGCTGAAGCGAGCAAAGCGGCCGAATCCACCGCCGCGACATAGTAGGCGTTAAGCATGGAGGAAACCCCGCCGCATTCCCGCACCAGCGGATTTCCCTCCCCGTCCTCGCGGTCAACGCCGACGGTCGCCGGTGACAGGCGCAGGAGCCCGTCGCTTCCGCGGCGCCGGGCGTACCAGTCCATCACCAGCCGGACCTCCGGCATGAACTCCCACACGAACGCCGCATCGCCGCGCCAGTCCAGCCAGTCGGCCAGCGCCATCACCCAAACCAGCCCGTTTTCGTCCCGGCGCGCCCCACCCAGCGGAGGCCATGTTCCCTCCAGCCTGCCATCCTCCCCCATCGTGCGGGCCATCATCCGCAGTCCGCGCTTGGGAAGCGAGGTGTCGAGGCTCGTCACGTAATGGGCAAGCGCCTCCGTGCGGAAGTCCGCCGCGTCAACAAGCTGTTCCCGGGGACCGTTCACGAGGGTGTCCAGCGAAGCCAGCTCAAGCGTGCGTATGCAGAGCTTCCAGATGGCGTTGAGCGTCTTGTCCGAACAGCTGAACGAGGCGGCTTCCCCGGACATCGCCCGCTCCTCCGCGGCGGTCAGCCGGAAGCGCAGCGACTCCTCCAGTCCCCGCATGACGAGGCGTATGAACCGGAAGCCGCGCAGCTCCCAGGTCCGCCACTCCTGGAGCCCGTCCTTGCAGGTGTAGCGGTCGCCCGGGAAAGGCCCCGGCACCGTTTTCCAGGCGTATGGCGCATCCTCCTCGGCATAGGTGATATCAATGGTGGTTCCCGGCCCCCCCTCGGTTTCCAGCCGCGGGGCCGCCACCAGTTCGCGGCCGAAATCCACGATGACGGCCGTGGCTTCCCCGCCGGGCGCCGGCTTGGCCACGAACGAGCCGCCTCCCTCGTCCTTCACTAGCCGTCCCGCCTTGGCGAGGTATTCCCCGTCCCGGTCCAGCCGCCAGGCGCCCTGCCGGACCAGCTTCGCCGGCACCTCGATTCCGTGGTCGAGCGGAGCAGTGCATGCCGGAGGTGGCGACAGCGGCCGAGGCTGGGGGCCAATCAATTCGGCGTTATCCCAGCCGGAGTCCTGGAACCCCGTCGAGGTCCAACCCACCATCTCCTTCCTGGCGTCGTAGTATTCGTAGTAACCCCGCTCACCGGCCATGGCCGCGGCGCCGCTCGCCCAAGTTTCCGATTGCGCCGTCTTCCATTCCTGGCTGGAAACGAAGAAGTGCCGGCGACCCTCCACCTCCCATTCAAGGGAAACAAAGAGTCCCCCTTTCTCCGGCTCGCGGTGGCGCGCCCCTCCGCTTACGTAATGGACCAGGACGGCGACGACGTTCTTCCCCGCGGCCAGCCCGGTTGTCACGAACCGGTCCAGTCCATTGGGGTCAGTCGCTCCGCGCTCCGGCCCCGTACCGGTCGGACGGCCGTTCACCCATAGCCGGTAGGAGTTGTCCGCGGACACCCGGACCAGGGCCAGGTTTGGCGCGGCCTCCAGCGTCACCGTCCCCCGGAAGAGGCGGTACTCGTCCGTGTTCCCCGTTTCCCCGGTGCGCCATATCCAGGACGCCTCGCGGGCCGCCGTATCCGCCGCCAACACCGCGCCGCTTGCACATGCAAGCGCCGCCGCAATGGCAACCGGGAATGACCGCCTCGTCCAGCTCACATGATAATGATAGCCGTTCCGGGCTTTCCCTACCGCCCGTTCCCCGCCCTTTTTGGCGGGCGGACATGATGATGGCATAATGGCTGTGTCGGCATTAATTTCGCTAATCGGAGGAACGGACATGAAATTTGAGTCGAAAAAGGCGCAGATGTTCGTGCCTGACGGCACGCCGGAGGAAGCGGCGCTTTCCCGGACCACCCACATGGGCATCGGGGCCCACCCGGACGACCTGGAAATAATGGCCTTCCACGGCATCCTGCAATGCTTCACTTCGGACAAGGACTGGTTCCTGGGCGTGGTCGTGAGCGACGGCGCCGGCAGCCCCCGCGATGGCGAATACAAGTCGGTGACCGACGAGCAGATGCAGGAAATCCGCAAGAAGGAACAGAGGAAGGCCGCCTTCACCGGCAACTACGCGGCCTCCGTAATCCTGGGCCACCCCACTTCCAACGTGAAGGACCCGAAGTTCCCCGGGGTCGTAATGGACCTGAAAACGCTTCTGGGAGCGGCCAAGCCGAAGGTCGTTTACACCCACAACCTTGCTGACAAGCACGACACGCATGTTTCCGTGGCCCTGCGCGTCATCAAGGCCATCCGTGAAATGCCCGCCTCCAGCCGCCCGGAAAAGCTCTACGGTTGCGAGGTCTGGCGCGACCTCGACTGGATGGTCGACACCGACAAGGTGGCGCTCGACGTGAGCGCGCGGGAAGGGCTCGCGTCTTCCCTCATCGCCGTCCACGACTCGCAGGTGGCTGGCGGTAAGCGCTACGACCTCGCGACACTGGGCAGGCGGCGCGCCAACGCCACCTATTTCGCCTCCCACGGCGTCGATACGGCCACCTCGCTCATCTACGCCATGGACCTGACCCCGCTGGCAAGGGACGAGAAGGCGGATGTGGCGGCCCATGTCCGGGCCCACCTGGACCGCTTCTCGAAGGACGTGCTGGACCGCCTGGGCAAGCTGGCGTGACGGTTCCTTCCCTCCTTCTCGCCGAGCCCAAGTTCGTTCCGCCGCTCCACCGCAATTTCCGTCCCGCTTCCCTCGGCGATTCCCGCTTCCGTAAGGCCGTCAAGGCCTCGGGGAAGGGGGTTCCGCTGGCCGTGGCGCTGGAGCGCCCCGGGAATGTCCGTTCGGTGTACCGCACGGACATCTTCCCGCCCTCCCATGCCGACTGGCCCGCCAGCCTCTTTTACGCCGAAAGGGTGGTCAAGTGCCTCCTCTGGCAGAGGGGCGGGTACAAGCTGACCATCGGTGGCCCGCCGGAGATGGCGGAATACTTCCGCAAACTCTACTGCTCCGGCGGCGGCCGGGCATTCGACGCGGAACTCATGGCCCGCGTCTACGAAAAACCGTTCGAGGTGGAAGCGTCGTCCGCCGACCAGGTTCCCGCGCCCCGCGAGCTCTCTGTAAAGAAGGGCGGCCACCTCGACGGGTGCCGCATCGGCTTCGACGCCGGTGCCAGCGACCGCAAGGTGGCCGCCGTCGTGGACGGGAAGGCGGTCTGGAGCGAAGAGGTAATCTGGAATCCCAAGGAACAGAAGGACCCCCAATACCATTTCGACGGGATACTGGCGGCGATGAAGGCCGCCGCGACGCACATGCCCCGGGTGGACGCCATCGGGGTGTCGTCGGCGGGAATCTACGTCAACAACCGCGCCATGGTCGCCTCGCTGTTCCGTGGCGTGCCGCCCGACCTGTTCGATAAGCGGGTCAAGAACATATTCCTGGATGTCGCCGGAAACTGGCCAGGAGTCCCGGTGGAAGTGGCCAACGACGGCGACGTCACGGCGCTGGCCGGCGCGATGAACCTCGGCGAGGGAGCGGTGCTGGGAATCGCGATGGGCTCCAGCCAGGCCGCCGGCTATGTCACCCCCGAGGGCACGCTCACTGACTGGCTCTCCGAGCTTGCCTTCGTCCCGGTGGACTACCATCCCGAGGCGCCGGTGGATGAGTGGTCGGGCGACGCGGGATGTGGGGTGCAGTATTTCTCCCAGGTGGCCGCCATCCGGCTCGCGACTGCGGCCGGCCTAAATCCGGCGGGGACGACCCCGGCGGAGAAATTGAAGTCCATCCAGGGAGCGCTGGCGCAGGGTGACCAGCGAGCCGCGCAGGTCTTCGAATCCATCGGATGTTTCCTCGGCTATTCCGTCGCGCACTATGCCGACTTCTACGACATCCGGCACATGCTGGTGCTGGGGCGCGTGGTGTCCGGCGCCGGCGGCGAGATACTGATGAAGTCCGCCCGGGAAGTTCTCAAGGGGGAGTTCCCCGCGGTGGCGGAACGGGTGAAGTTCCACCTTCCCGAGGAGGAGGCGGAACGCCGGGTCGGCCAGGCCGTCGCCGCGGCCAGCCTGCCCGAAATAAAATCCTGAACAAGCCGGCTTGCCGCCTGGCCCTCCTCCTGCTTGCGGCAATCCTGCTTTACGGATGCGCCCCGGCCGTTCCGGAGTCGCGCCTCTCCCCCGCCGGGCGCGAGGCCGTCGCAGCGTGGCGGCGCGGGGATTTCGCCTCGGCCTCCCGCCAGTTCACCCAGATGGCTTCCGCGGAAAACCGCCCCGACTTTCTCCGTGCTTCCGCCGCCTGCGCGCTTCAAGGCGGCCAGCCAAAGGACGCCGTCGAGGCATGGAAGGCGGTTCCGGCCGAAAAACGCGGCAAATGGGAGAGGATGCGCGCAGCCCGCGCCAGCCTGGCGGCGGGAAACGCCGCCGACGCCCTCACGGAGCTCGGGACCCCCGAGGACGCCTGGGGACACCTCACGCGTGGACAGTCCCTGCGCCGGCTTGGGCTGAACGAGGAATCCATCGTCGAATTCGGCGCAGCGCTCCGGGCCGACCCGGGAATGGCGCTGGCCGAGCAGGAAATGGGCGAGGCGCTGGTCGCGCTCGGCCGCACCGAGGAGGCCATCCGCGAATACGAGGCCGCCATCGCGCTGGACCGCTCTTTCACCCACCTGCAATTGCGCGTTTCCGCGCTGGAGGAGTCGGTCGGGCGTAAGGAGGCGGCCTACGCCCGCTACAGCAAGTACCTCCTGGTCGACACGTCAAATCCCGCCGCGCTCGCCGGCAAGAGGCGGCTGGCCGCGGCGGCGCCAAAGCTCGCCGAGGCGGAGAGGGTCGAGGACGAGGCGCGCCAGAAATACTGGCGTGACCTTGCCGTCTCCTCCCTCACCGCGCTTCCGCCCGTCCCGCTCCCCCCCATCGCCGTCGGCATCCTGAAGAACGCATCCGTTTTCCGGGTGAAGTGCTCCTCCGCCGTGGCGATTTCATCGGAAAAGGGTTCGCCGGTCGAGGCTCCCGCCGGCGACGAAATCAGCGGGAAAATCGAGAAGGGCGTCCTGGCGCTTTCGTGGCTCCATGGCCGCTACGAGAGCAGGGGCCCCGTCGACCTTGTGCCGCTTGGCGCCGGGGCGTGCTTCGTGGTATTTGCCGTCCACTTTGAGCCCGGCTACTACTGGGCCGACGTGGAAAACCGGACCTACCGCGGCTCGTTTTCCGCGCTTCCCCGCCCGGGCGGGATTACGCTTGTCAACCGCGTGCCCCTCGAGGAATACCTCATCAGCGTCATTCCCGGGGAAATGCCCTCGAACTGGCCGCGCGAGTCGCTCAAGGCGCAGGCGGTGGCCGCGCGCAGCGAAACGCTCAGCGACCTTGGCCGGCACGCCTCCGACGGCTTCGATGTCTGCTCCAGCCAGCACTGCGCCGTCTACCGCGGGTCCGGCAGCGAGCAGGAGAGCTCCTCCCGCGCGGTCCTGGACACCCGCGGCGAAATCATTGAAGCGGCCGGAAAACCGGTTAGCGCCGTTTACGCCGACACCTGCGGCGGCTGGGGCTCCTCCCCGCGGGAGGTTTGGGGCTCGGACATCCCGGGGATGACCGCCATCTGCGACCTGTCCGACCGCGAAGCGCTCGAGTGGAAAGACGTGCCGGTGAATCCGGACGAGCGCGACCGCTTCATATACCTCCGACCCACCGCGTGGTGCACCCGGACTGACCGCATCCTGCCCGCGTTCCGCTGGGCCAAGTCCTACCGTTTGTCCGAGCTCGAATCAATCGTCAACCGCCACGACCGCGTGGGCAAAATCAAGCGCGTGACCCCGAAATCGTTCACCCCCGAGGGCAGGGTCACTTCGATTGAGGTGGCGGGCGCCGCAAGCTCCGAGGTCTACAAGCGCGACGGCATCCGCTCGGCGCTGGGCGGCCTGCGGAGCAACTACTTTGCCGTTGAAATCCTTCCGGAGGCGGGCGGGGTGCCCGCCGAGGTTATTTTCATCGGGGCCGGATGGGGGCACGGGGTCGGGCTTTGCCAGGAGGGCGCCCGCAACCTTGCCCTCGCCGGAAAGGGCTACGCTTCAATCCTGAGCCACTACTATCCGGGTGGCCGGCTCAAGAAGATATACTGACCCCCATGGCCCCCGCGCTGTTCGAGGACGAATATTATGACATCCTAAGGAAGGCCCGCTCAGGACTGGGGCTTTCCCGCCTTGACGCCGCCGCGGCGGCGAAAATGCGTCCCGAGGAGCTGGACGAGCTGGAGGCGGGGGGCAAGATGATTGACGAGCCGAAACTGCGCGCGCTGGCCTCGGCATTGGGCCTCTCGGCCGCCAAGCTCGCCTCCCTGGCCCTGCGGCCGGAACCTCCCCGCAAACTCAAGGTCCGCGACCCGTTTGCCCGGCTTGAGGTGGGCGCCAACGCCTATATCCTCGGCGACCCCGCCTCGAAGGAATGCGCCATCGTCGACCCCGGCGGGGACGCCCCCGCGATAGCCTCGGAAATCGAAAGGCTCAAATTGAAGCTGGTCGCCATCCTCGTCACCCACGGGCATGGCGACCACACCGGGGCGCTGGGGGCATTGCGCTCCAGGTTCCCCTCCGCTTCCATCATCAACGCTTCCGGCCGGGAAATCCGGATCGGAGCGCTTTCCGGCCGAGGCCGCCCGGTTCCCGGCCACACTTCTGATTCCGTCGTGTTCATCTTCGACGACCCGGGGGTGGCTTTCACGGGTGACGCGCTTTTCGCCCGGTCGCTGGGCGGCGCCGTGGATTACCGGACCCTGCTCGACCGGGTTAAGCGGGAAATCCTTTCCCTGCCGCCCGGCATGGTTCTCTGCCCCGGCCACGGCCCGATGACCACCGTTTTCGACGAGCTCCGCCATAACCCGTTCTATCCATGAAATGGGATGATTAGCTGACATGGAAGACAGGCAGGATTCCCGGGACGACCTTAAAAAATACTGGCCGCATTTGTCGATCAAGGAAGTAATGGGGGTCATATTCCTTCCACCGGTTTTAGCTGCGGAAAAGGGGGGCGGGAAGGCCCCCGGGTTGCGGCGCATCACTTCTCCGGTCGCTTACGCCCTGCTGTTCCTGCTTGTTTTCCTTTTCAACATCACCCGGGTGTGCCCGACCATCTACCCGGATGACACCCCGGAAACCGTCATATCGGCCGCCACCATGGGAATCGCCCATCCGCCCGGCGACCCGCTTATGATGCTGGTCGGCCACGCCTGGTCGCTCCTCCCCTTCGGCAATATGGCCATGCGACTCAACGCCCTTTCCGCTTTCCTGGCCGCGCTCACCGCGGTCCTGCTGGGTGTGCTGGCAGGACGGTTCCTGCCTGCGGGACTCCCCCGGGTTACCGCCCGGGTGGCCGCGGCCCTGCTTTTCCTTTTCAACCCCCTCCTGGTCCAGCAGGCCGCCGTCGCCAAGGGCGCCACTTACATGCTGAACTTCGTCCTCCTGCTCGGGGCCGCGGCATGCTTTAGAAGGGGCGGAATTCGTCGAGCGGCTCTTCTCTTGGGCATCCTGGCTTCCCACCATTGGATGACCTTCGGCGTCCTCGTCCCGGCATTTATACTTGCGGTTATCCCGTCCCTTAAGAGAAACACCTCAATCCGGCACGCGCTGATGACGATTTCCATCTTCCTGATTGGATGTTCGTTGTGCCTGGTCTTGCCACTCCGCGCTTCCCAAAAACCCGGCCTCAACTGGGGAGACCCTTCCTCCTTCATCCGGCTTAAGGCCCACCTCTTCCGGCAGGCTTACCTGGAAACGGAACTGAAAGGGACCACGGTGGCGTGGAAACGGCAGGCGGTGGAGGGAATCTTATCGATATATCATCAATCAAGCTGGCCAGGAGTGGCCATGGCGGTGGTTGGCGTCGCAGGTCTGGCGGTCATTTCGCCCGGCACACTCATCCCCATCTCTGTGGCGGGGCTCCTGCCCTGGCTGGCATCGGTTTTTTACTTCGACTTGCGGACTGACCTTATGTACCTGCTTGGAATATTCCTTATCCCTTCCTGGCTGGTGCTTGCACTGCTGGCTTCAGTGGGAGCCGGCATGCTTGCCGGCCGGCGGCAGATCGTCATCCCGCTACTGGCCGTGGTATTGCTTATTTCGCTGGTGGTGTTCCAGTCACGCCACGCCCGCCCCTACAACGAGTCCCGGGAAACCTGGTCGTTCGACCTTGGGCGCTCCCTGCTCGCGCCCCTGCCTCCGGGTGCCGGACTAGTGGTCGCCAGCGACCTGGACACCTTTCCGCTCTGGTATATGCAGCAGGTGGAGGGCTTCCGCGTTGACGTTCTCGTGGTGAACTCGGTAATCATGCGCCACCGCTGGTATCGCAGGGAAATCTCCCGGCTTTCCGGGGTCCCGCGGCTGGCCGACCTGGAGGACAAGGGCCGCGCGCTCCGCCACCTTTTGGGAGCGAGCCCGCGACCATGGTTTACCTCCGCGGGTCCAATCGAGGGAATACCCGACGATCTCAGGCGGGTTCCCTACCACCTGACCTGCCTGCTTTCGCCTGAATCCGGGTCACGCTCTTTTCCCCGCGGCTTCCCCATGCGCGGGCTTGCCGAGCGCATTGCGCACATGCCGGAGCCTACCGCACTAATCGCCGTCGGTTACACCCTGGAGGCGCTCAGGAACACAGGGAACCTTCCACCCCGATAACCCCGCCGGAAACCCGGTTAACGACTCGGTGAGTCCTTCCGGTCCGCTCTAATCCGCCGGCATTCCTCCAGAGCGATTAGTGCATGCTCCCGCAGCGGCCCAGCGATAGTCTTCAACGACAGCGCACGGGAATAGCAGTCACCCGCCTTGGCAGCCTCCCCTTTCCGGTAATAAAGGTCGGCCAACGAAACCAGCGCGAAGGCGTTGTCGGACTTGAATCCAACCGCGGACTCCGCGCAGGCCAAGGCGTCCCTAAAGAATCCTTTCCGGGCCAGCGCCTGCGCCTTGCCCGCGAAGGTCCGGGCCAGCAGGTCCGATATTTCCCCGTGCTGGTCCACGTATATTCCGTCGGCCTTTTTCAGGTATCCAGCCGCCTCGTCGTATTTGCCGAGCATCATCGCTGATTTGCCGAGGTAGATATACCCCGCCTCCCCAACCATCCCCCGTGACACGCACTCCTTCAGCTGCCCGTAGGCCTTCTTCCAATCGCCGGCGAAGGCGTAGAAAAGCCCCGCCTCGTGCCTGAAGACGAGGACATCGGGAAACTCCCGGCTTTCCGCGAGCGCGCGGTCGGCCGACCCGTAACTGTCATTAAACCTTATGAATGGCGTCCGGATATAAAACCTCAGGTTCTTGATTCCCGGCAGGTAAAACAGCGGCCCCTTCCGGCCGGAGGCGGACCCGACAATCCGGTAAAGGTAAAATCCGCCGTTGGGCACGTCACAGGGCAGGTTGGCATTGATGATTTCCATGTGGGCACGGACGAAATCCCGCCAGAGGGCCAGTTGCCGTTTGTCCCACGGAAACAGTTCGGCATTGTAGGGATGCCCCTCGCTTATGAAGTTGAATGCCACGTGGCTGATTCCCAGCTGCTTAACCCTGGCATAAACCCGCTCCACACTGCCGGCATATTTGGTCAGGACCCAGGGCATCGCCCGGCCCGGCATCATGTCGGTGACCGCGCGTCCCGGCCACCGGTAGGCGTATATCTCGTCGACCAGCATCACCCCACGCACGCCCTTTTCCTCCCCCAGCCTGGCCTGGGCGACCATTCGCGTGGTCAGGAGGGCGTGCAGGTATTCCGGGTATCTCGTCGTTCCCAGCAGGTATCCAGCGACATCGCGGGGGGTTACTCCGGCCGTTTTCATTGCGGTGGCAACGGGCGAGAACGCCAACACGGCCAGCGCCCCCGCGGCCAGCCAGCGTGACCAAGTGCGCCCGGAGAAAACCAGTTCCCCGACCGTGGGCGCGGAAACGAAGCAGAATAGGACAAGCAACGGGAGCGTATAGCGGGCATATTCCATGTGGACGATTCCGGCCATGAACAGGTAGGAGAAAACGCATATCGCCGCGAGCGCGCGGACTTCGGCGCTCATGCGCCGGAAACCCAGCAGGGCCAGCGGCAACGCCCACATGAGTACGCGGTTGTCGGCAAACCAGCCCGGCAGGAAATCGGCGGCCGACTGTGCCAGATAGGCGGGGCCCAGATTATACTGGGCCAGCCCCCCGCTGACATCGGGCTCCCAGGGCGTCCCGCGAATCAGCCAGCTGGCCAGCGGCCAGACCGGACTGCCGTGGTCAAGCCAGGACCTTACCAGCCCCGGCAGGGGCGGGATGGCCGCGACCAACAGGATGGACCACGGAACGGAAATACCCCGTTTTTTCCGCCAGTTCCCGTAAAGCACAAGAAGAACCACGGGCGCCAGGAGCATGTAGGCGTTCAGCTTCGTCGCCAGCGCCAATCCCCAGCAGGCGGCCGCCAGCATGCGCCGCCGGGAAACCATCGATACGAGCGCCGCTATGCAGAATCCGGCGACGGCGGTGTCGTTTTTCCCCCTGAGCATGACCCACCAGAGCCCGCCGAGGTCCAGCGAAAGGCCGGAAGCAAGCGCCGCGGTGTTGGGGCCATACTGGCGGGACAGCCATGCCGCCGCCAGGCCCAATCCGGCCAGGAAAGGGACCAGGGAAATGAAGTGCGCCAGTTCGTCGCGCCCCGTGATTATCGCCACGGCGTTCAGCAGTTCGGAAAGAACCTGGTAGTTGAAGGTGTAGTGCTGGTTCCAGGTCGCCAGCGAATGCAGTCCCAGGAAATGGGCCGGGGCGGCCAGGTGGTTCGAATAGGTGTCGTAGAAGGCGTCGGGGGGAATGCTCGCGAGCATCATGAGCAACCCGGGCGCGCCCGCGGCGAAGAATACGGCAAGCGTGTTTCGCTTAGGCCAAATCTCCCCGCCTGCCCCGGAGGAATTTCCCCTGCGGAAACCGGCCAGTGACACCGTCATTAGGGCGGCCACAACGACTTGCGCGAAGAAAAGACCCGCCATGGCAAGGCCGAGCAAGACGAAACCGGACGCCGCCCAACCGAACAGGACCCTTACGCATCCGCGCTCGAATTTTCCCAGCCTTCCCTGGTTCAGAAACGCCGCCAGCCGTCCGCCAGCCGCCCAGGACGACGCCGCCAGCGCGGCAAGGATAAGGAAGGTCAGCGAATGGCGCTGTAACGCGTAGGCAAGGTCCGCGGGGCCGGGGCATGACGGCCGGTTCCGGATGAGGCCGGCCAGCAGCGAGCCCCAATCACCCCAGGTCGCCCCCGCCGAAAGGAGCACCACCCCGGTCCAGGCCAGCGGCAAGGCGGCCGCAAACCGGGGTTCCAGGGCGGCGCCTTTTTCCATTCTCCCTACCAGACGAGTCCCGTGGGGGCATAGCGCGGACGCAGGTCGCGCGGCTTCCTTTTTCCCGCGTGAATCAGCGGAAGTAGCGGATTGACCCCGCGCGCCGCGGCAGTAATCTCCGGGTAGGGACGGTCGCAGACATCCACCATGCCGATGTTGTAGTTCTCGCCGTCATACCGCCCCAGCATCGGCTGGTCCGCGTATTGGAACCAGTGCGCCCCCAGCACATAGGGGATGGCCGCGGCGGCCTCCATGTAGCGCGCGAAGGCCAGCCCCCGGTCGCGCTGGCTCGCCGCTCCCTGCAGGCCGTAGAAGGTCATTCCCCGGTCCGTCGCGCCGAAGTGGAACTCCCCGATGAGGAGCGGTTTCCCGGTGGCCCGGTGCAGCCGGTCCATCAGCGCCGGATTGGGGACTTGCTCGTAGTTGTTCACGGTCACCACATCCATGTATTTCATCGGCGGAAGCATCCAGGCCGGCGGCGAACCGGCGAACCGCACGCCCATCAGGAGGTGTCCCGGGTCATGCCGGCGCAAAGCCCCGCAAGCCACTTTGAAATAGCGGTCCAACATCATGCCGCGGAATGCGGCCAAATCCGTCGCGCCCGGCTGGCGGGCATTCCGTCCCCGCTTCCGCATCCACTCTTGAAAACGCCTTTTGGTTGCCGGTGCTTTGTTCCCGCTTAGCGCGCGTTCTGCGATGTTGACCCGCCCGCCGCCCCAGCCCGGCTCGTTGTGGATGAAGTAACCGATGAGCAGGGAGTCGGACGGCCTGACCATGGCGCGGGCCGCCTCGTCGCACCTCTTTTCAAACTCCGTCGAAAATACGTCGGGAAACCCCAGGAATACGCTCCTGTCACGGGGGACGTCCCACCATGCCGCATTGAGCGTGTAGGGCAGGAGGCGGCGGGAATGCGCGAGATGGTCTGACCAGTTGCCGATGGTGTTGAACCCCCAGCCCGCCAGCCGGTCGCATGCCAGGGAAGCCCACTTCTGGCGCCAGCCCCCCCCATACCGTCGTATCAGGTTCGCGGTGTAAAAAGACATCCGGCGCGGCCTCCCCTTTGCGTCGCGGCCAACCGCGGGGGCATATTCCCGTTCCCGCGGCGAAGGCAGCCAGCGGTAAAGCCTTTCGGTGCCCTGAACCGGCCCCTCGGACCACGGCCTGACGCAGGTGACTCCGGAGGAAAACATCTTCACCCCGTTCGGGGACACCAGCCAGGATTTCCCCCCGTCGGTTTCCACCCGGAAGAAGCGGGAAGCACGGTGTTTCCTGGCTGGCCGGACGGGCGGCATCTTTGGTGGCCGCGGGGCCGGGATTTCCGGCCCCGGGGTGCGCTCCTTCCCCGGCCAGTCCGCCCGCGATAATTGCCCCAGCGCATCGACGATGGGCCGACCGGCGATTATCGCGGCGACCGGCGGCGGCCTCCGCCGGAGCCTTATCTTGCGCACGCGCAGGCGGAATCCCGGCGGCGGGGCCTCCACCAGGAGCGACACGGAGCCGATTTCACCCACCTTCTTTAACGGCCCCGAATTGTAAATTATGCCCACTCCGCGCGGACGGTCATGGAAACCGCGGCCCTCCTCGAACATCATGAGGTCGAGGAACATCTTCACACGGAGGAACGGATACAGCTCCACCAGCATATGTCCCGCGCCCGGATCGCCCGCGGGATCCGCGGGGCAGCCTGAGTGGAACCGGAACAATACGGCGACGCTTCGCCTGGAATTGTGCTGGAGGTCCAACTCGAGATAACGGCCGTCCCTCGCCGGGCAAATCCGATAAAAATGAAGAAGAGCGGGTTTTCCTGAAACCCTCTTGTTAGATGGGCGGGCCGGGTCTTGAACGGAGCTGAGCCGGTCGGTCCGGAGTCGCCGCGATACCCGGCCGCTGGAGGCGCGCAGGCGCCTGGCGCCGACAGCGCCGGAAGCGGCACTCTTCGGGGAGCGCGTGCGACGGAGGATGCCTACTGATGGCAAGACCGGCTCGCAGTGAGGCGCATATCGGTCAACGACGCCGAACGGTCCGTGAAAGACCCGGCCGCCCTCTCATTTAAGGGGCCATCAAACTGTTCCTGCTTCAACGCCTCAGCAGGAGCGCCGCGGCCCCCACCATGCCGGCCGAATTGCCCATGGCGGCGGGGACGATGCGGACCCGTTCGCTGGCGGGCGCCATGGCGCGCCGCTTGACCTCCTCGCGCACCGCGGCGAACAGCACATCCCCCGCCGCCGCCACGCCGCCCCCCAGGATGACCACCTCGGGGGCGAAAAGGTTCACGAGCGAGCCGATGCCCACGCCCAGCAGGCGCCCGGTCTCGCGCAGGACGGACAGCGCTGGCCCGTCCCCCTGCCCCGCCGCCTTGGAGATGAGGGCGGGGGTGAGCGTCTTGGGGTCCTCCAAGGTCCATTCGCGCAGGACGCTCACCGTCCCGGGCTTTTCCAGCAGTTCCCGGGCCCGCGCCACGATGGCCGCCGCGCCCGCATACGCCTCCAGGCAGCCGTGGTTGCCGCATCCGCACTTCGGGCCGTCGTAATTGATGACGATATGGCCCACCTCGCCGGCGGAAATGCGCGCCCCGTTGACCAGCTTCCCGTCGATCACGATGCCTCCCCCGATTCCCGTCCCGAGCGTGAGGAGAATCATGGTGCGGGAGCCCTGCCCCGCTCCCCGCCAGGATTCAGCGAGCGCGGCGCAATTGGCGTCGTTTTCCACGATGACGGGGACGCGCAACTTCTCCTCCATCTTCTTGCGCATGGGATAGTTGTCCCATCCCGGCATGTTGGGGGTGGAATAGATGCTTCCTTCCGCGGGGTCCAGCGGCCCCGGGCTTCCCACGCCAACGCCCAGCAGCGACCCGGGAGACTTGCCCCGCAGGTCGCCGGCCAGCCTCACCATCCTGGCGATGACGGCGTCCGGTCCCTCGGAAGCCTGCGTCGGAACCTCCGCCGCTGCCAGGACGCGGCCCTCCTCGTTCACGAGCCCCGCCTTGATGTTGGTTCCGCCGAGGTCCACCCCGACCGCGAGCTTCACTTCCCGGCCGACCCCCCTCCCCGTTCAGGCTGGGGCAGATGGAAACGCTCGTATTCGCGCTGGAAGGCGAACATTTTCATGTCGGCCATCCGTTCCGGGAAAAGGACCCCGTCCAGGTGGTCAACCTCATGCTGGACCACGGCCGCATGGAATCCCTCCGCGGTGAACTCCAGCTTCTTGCCGCGCTCGTCCAGCGCCTTGACGCGCACCTTGGCCGGACGGCGCACGAGTCCGCGCAGGTCCGGGACCGAAAGGCAGCCTTCCCACATTTCGTAGGTTTCCCGGCCGGCGGGCGTCACCAGGGGATTGATGAGGACGCGGGTCGGCACCGCGGGCGCGTCCGGATAGCGGGGGGAGCCCGGCGCGCCCACGATGACGATTCGCTTGGAAACGTGGACCTGCGGCGCGGCGAGTCCAACCCCCTCGTAGTCATCCATCGTCGCCAGCATGTCCTCGAGCAGCTGCGACAGCCAGCCGCTCTTGAGATCCTTGGGAGTCACCTCGCCGCACACCGCCCGCAGGACGGGGTGCCCCATGCGCGCCACCTTCAATATGGCCATTGAGGATTCCAGTATATCAGCGGATCCCATCTTTCAGAACTGATGTAACAGCCCATAAATGGGGCGGACGTGGTCCTGAGCGGAGCTGAGCCGCCTGTGGGTGCGCAGGAGCGCACGCGGCAGTGGCAGGATATTGACTTTGCCACCTGGCGGCGAGGACACCGCGCGCGAAACGCGAACGGTGGCATGGCCGACCGTAGTCGTCCTTCGGCTCGCTCCGCTCGCTCAGGACGACCCTGAGCGAGCCCCTTGGGCGAGTCGAAGGGTCGCCGCGCGGCCTGGCCGCTGGAGGCGCGCAGGCGCCTGGCGCCGTCAGCGGACACCTCCGGTGAGTCGGCCACGCCGACAGCGGAAGCGGCCCTCTTTTGGCCCCGCGTGCGTTCGTCCTCGTGCCGACTCCTGTCGGCTGCGGAGGATGCCTATTGATGGCAAGGCAGGCTCACAGTGAGGCGCTTCAAGGGTTAAGACGCCGAACGGTCCGCGAAGGACCTGTCCGACCCTGCCAAAGAATCCAGGTTCATAGCAAAACCTTGAATATCCGGCTTGACACAAAGACCGCCCTCCCGCCAGAATTGTGGGGCCGTGAGAAATCCCCCCGTACTCCCCCTAGTGTTCGCCGCGCTGGTCTCTTCGCCAGCCATCCCCGCAGGTTACGGCGGCCAGGCGGCCGATATGCCCCCGGTCGTGGTGACGGGAACCCGGTTGGGCGCTTCCCTCGCGGAGAACGACCGTTCGGTCAGCGTGATTACGTCCAAAGAAATAAACCGGGCAATCCTGCCCTCCGTTCCCGGCCTCCTTTCGCTTTGCGGCGCCGATGCGCCGTCCCGCGTCCCGCTGGGCGGCCAGGCCGACCTGGGGTTGCGCGGGTCCAGCTTCGACCAGACCCTCGTCATGGTGGACGGCATCAGGATCAACGACCCCCAGACCGGCCACCACAACATGGATGTTCCCGTCCCCCTGGCCGTCATCGACCATATCGAGGTTCTGCACGGGCCGGGCTCCTCCGCCCATGGCGCTGACGCCTTCGGCGGCGCGGTCAACCTGCTCACCCGGAGACCGGGCGACACCCCCGTCGCGGCCTCGTTTCGCGGGGGGATGTTCGGCACGGCGTGCGCCGCGCTGAGCACGGGGCAGAACTGGGGGGGCCTGGGACAGGGATTCTCGGTGGAGGCCGCCCATTCCGACGGTTTCCGGGAGGACCGCGACTTTGGGCTGGTCACCGCCGCCTCGCGGACCTCCTTCACCGGCCCGCTGGGCTCGACCGGATTGACCCTGGGGGTGACCGACCGCGACTTCGGTGCCTACGACTTCTACACTCCCGGACGGGGATTTCCCTCGCGCGAACGGACGAGGACGATGCTGGCCGCGCTTTCCGACGGATTCAAGATGGGCGATGCCGACATTTCCGCCGTCGCCTCTGTCCGGGAGCACTTTGACCGGTTCATCCTCGACCGGACCAACCCGGCCGCCTACACCAACGAACACACCACCCGGGTTTACGAGGGCGGACTGCAGGCGTCGGGAAGGCCGGCGGACTGGCTGGCCGTGGCTTGCGGCGGGGAGCTGGCGGGCGACCGGATAACCAGCCTGCGGCTGGGAAACCACTGGCGGCCGCGCCGCGGACTGTTCGGGGAGGTGCGGCTGTCCCCGCTGGAGCCGCTGTCGCTGGACGCGGGCCTCCGCCACGACTTGGCCGGAGACGCCGAGGCGTGGTCCCCGTCCGGCGGGCTTAGCTGGTGGTTCCTGGAGTCGGCAAGATTCCGGGCTTCCGTAGGGAAATCCTTCCGCCTCCCGACTTTCACCGACCTCTATTACCGGGACCCGGTCAATACGGGAAACCCGGCGCTGCTCCCCGAGGAGGCGTTGACCTACGAGGCGGGAAGTGACTGGTTCCCGCTGGAGAAAACCTCGGTCACCCTGACCTTCTTTGAACGCGACCAGAAACGGACCATCGATTGGATAGGTCCGACCTCCGCGGGCCCCTGGCGCGCGGTCAACTCGGAGCCCATGCGCTTCATCGGGACCGAGGCCTCCGTCAGGACGCCCTGGGCCGGGAACGACATCACGCTGGGGTTCGCCTGGGTCTCCTCCCGGTATTCCTTCAGCGGTTTTTCCAAGTATGCCCTCATCTATCCCGACCGCCGCCTGGCCGCCGGAATCGGCCGTCCGCTCGCCCTGGGTATATCGGGCCGCCTGGGCTACGAATACCGCCGGAGGAAGGACGGGAGCGACGCGAGCCTGCTGGACTGCCGGCTGTCGCGGTATTTCGGCCAGGCCGAGGTGTTCCTGGAGGGCACCAACCTGCTCAACGACAGGTACGAGGACATCCCCGGCATTCCCCAGCCGGGCATTTTCGTGGATGCCGGCCTCTCCTACCGCCTATAAAAAGGGGTCAGACCCCATTTCCAGAAAAGGGGTCTGACCCCTTTTTCAGCCGGGGAGGGGACGCTGCAGGACCGCGACGCCGCGGGGACCGAGGCGGATGAGCGATGGGGACTTCTTCCCGGTGAAAACGTCGGTCCAGCCCGGCCCGTTCGCCACGGACTTCCCTTCCGCCGCGAAGTTGAGCAGGAACCGCAGGCGGGCATCGGCGCCAGTGCGTTCGCGCACCTCGACGCCCTCCGGCACCCGGGCCAGCGGCTTCACATGGGCGAGCCCGCACGCGTGGCGGAACAGCGCGGAATAGACCTTCGGTTCGCTGGCCGTTCCCATGTAAACCGCCCAGCCCTTGGCGAGCTTCTTCCGCGTGATGGCCGGGGTTCCCCGGTAGAACTCCGTGTCGTAGGTCGCCAGCGTCTCCGCCCGGTCCAGCGACAGGAGGTCGTACCAGGAGTGCGCCTTCGCCGTCCCGCCTCCCAGCGTGGAGGCGAGCCGCAGCCGCCCCGGCGGGTCGTTCGGTCGCGTCCCGTAGCGCTCGATTTCCTGCACGTCATAGGCCTCCACCTTGGCGCCGAATACGTCCTGAAGCCACACCGGCGCCTCCTGCTCCGGGACGGCCACGTCCTGATCCACCACCGCCGACCGGAAGGTCGCCAGCAGCACCCCGCCCTTCTCGACGAACCGGCGCAGGCGGTCAGCCAGCGCGGGGGTCATTACGTAGTGCATCACCATCACCAGCACCCGGTAGCGATCGAGCTCCTCACCAGCCTCGACCACGTCCATGTTCACGCCGAAACGGATTCCGGCCCGGTAGTAGTCCACGAGGTGCTTGTCGTAGTTGAGCCTCTCCTGCTGGGGCTGCCGCGCGAGCGCCCACACGCTGTCCTGGCTGCGCAGGAAGGCCACTTGTGATTCCACCCTGCTCCCTGCCATGAGCGGTCCCGCCTTTTCCAGCTCCTCGCCCACCTTCCGGGCGGAAGGCTGGACGTTGGGATGGAAGGCCCCGTCGTGCCTGACGATGCCGCCCCAGAGGTTCTCGTGGCCGAACCAGGCGACGCGCCACCGGAAATAGGTCATCCCGTCCGTGCCGTGCGCGAAGGGATGCCACGCCAGCAGCCGCATCTCGCCGGGCCTGCTCAGCCGGGAGACCAGGTCCCAGCCCGGCTGGCCGCCCCTCTGCTCGAAGTCGAACGGGTTCAGCCTGGCGCTGGGCGGCCGGATTCCGTCGAGGTGGTAGGAGTTGACGGCGTCGTCCATGCCGTCCCACGCGTGCGGGTAGTTGTTGTAGCCCACCCGGTCGAGCAGATCGAAAAGCCGCGCGTCGTGCGGGTCGATGTTGGTGGATATCCACTGCTCGTGGACCTGCGAGCGCAGGTTGGTCGAAACCCAGCGTGAGCCGGCCTTGGCGCGGATTATGTCCGCCTGCATCTTCGCGTAGCGGTAGAAGACGTCCATGCTGAAACGCTCCCAGGCCAGCGCCAGCCCCGGGTTCGCGTTGTAGTGCGTTGCGATGGGGACGGGAACCTCGCTCCAGTCGTTGTAGACCTGCGACCAGAACATGGTTCCCCAGCGGCGGTTCAGCTCCGCTACGCTGCCGTAGCGCTCCTTGAGCCACTGCTGGAAGGCGCCCCGGCACCTCTCGCAGTGGCAGCGGTTGCCGCCGAGCTCGTTGTGGATGTGCCAGCCGATGACGCGCGGGTCGCTGGCGTAATGCTCGACCTGCGCCTCCACCATGCGGCGCGAGGCTTCGATGAAGTCGGGGTGGTGGAAGCAGGTGAAGTAGCGGTTGATGGGCGCGGCCTTTTCGCCCGACCGCTTCACGATGAGCGAATCGGGATGCGCGGAAGTGAACCAGGGCGGGACGCCGCCGGTGGGAGTCCCCATGACGGTCCTGATGCCTTCCTTCGCCAGAAGTTCCATGGCCTCGTCCATCCAGGCGAAGTCGTATTTCCCGGGCTCCGGCTCGAACTTCGACCAGGCGAACTCGCCCACCCGGACCACGTTGAATTTGCACTCCGCCATCATCCGGGCGTCGGTCGCCCAGCGGTTCCGCGGCCAGTGCTCCGGGTAGTAGCAGACCCCGTAGGGAATCACCGGCTCCCCCTGTCCATCCGGCTTCGCCATGTCCCGCATAAAATATCACATTACACTGGGTGCGGCCGGGCCTTCCGCGTACCGCTCGGCGCCTCAACCTTGATACGCCTCGCTGCGAGCCCGGCTTGCCATCAGTAGTCATCCTCCGTCGCTCGCGGGGCCCAGAGAGGGCCGCTTCCGGCGCTGTCGGCGCAAGGCGCCTGCGCGCCTCCAGCGGCCAGGCCCCGCGGCGACTACGGCTCGCCGGGCTCAGCTCCGTTCCAGGCCCGGCCATCCCGAAATATGAATTCCGATGCCCCTTATAATGGGACGATGCTTTTAAACAGGCTCTGCCTATTCCTGCTCGCCTCCGCCCTTCCTTTTGTCCTTTCATTCCGCCTTTTCGCTGACCCCCTCGCCCCCAAGCAGGCCCTCTGGATGGTCGCGGGGGGCCTCCTGCTCGCCCGGCCCGCCCTTCCCCTGCGGATCCCGGTACCCCTGGCCGGCTTCATGGCCCTGGCGGCGGCCATGTCGCTGGCTTCCGGCGCTTTTCCTGGGGCGCTGGTCCCCTGGCTCGTGGGCGCGGCCTGCTTCATCCGGGCGCGCGAGGAGGGAGGAAAATCCGGCTTCGTCCTGCGCTATGTCCGGCTGACGGCGGGAATCGCCACGCTGGTCGCGCTCTACGCGCTTTCGCAGTCCGCCTGGAACAGCGTCTTCTCCTCGGTCAAAATCATCAACCCCTTCGGCGAACGGGTTCTGGGAACGCTCGGCAACCCGACCTTCCTCGCTGATTACCTCGCCGGCCACCTTCCACTGGCGCTGACGCTGGCGGCGCTCTCCCGCGGCACGGGCGCCTGGGCGGGATGGAGCTGCTCGGCCCTGGCCATCGCGGCGGCCGTCGTCCTTTCCGGTTCCAAGGGGGGCCAGCTGGCTTCCGCCGTGTCGCTGGCCGTTTGGGTCGCCGTCTTTTGGAGGGCCGCGCTTTCCCGTTTCCGCCTGCTGGCCGTCCCGATTACGGCTGCCGCGGCGACGCTCGCCCTGCTCCTGCTTCACCCCCCCTCCGGCCAGGGCGCGCTCTCCCGCTGGACCTCCTCCTCCGAACGGTTTTCCTTCACGCAACGGCTGGGGATTCTCGCCGGTTCCGGCCGCCTCCTGGCGCGCTCCCCCGTCATTGGAAACGGTCCCGGCACATTTCCCGTCCTATTCCCCCGGTACGCGCCGCCCTCGCTCGCCCGGACGCTCGGCATCGCGCTCACCGTCAACCACGCCCACAATGATTACGCCGAGGTGGCCTGCGACCTCGGCCTCGTCGGGCTGGTCCTGCTTCTTTTCGTCCTTTTCCGCCCGGTTGTTTCGCCCGGCCCGCCTTGCTTGCGGAGCGGACTGCTGGTGAGCGTGGTGGCGCTGGCCGCCTCGATGGGCACCAATTTCGCCCTCTTCCTGCCGTCCTCGGCGTTCTTCCTGTGGACCCATTCCGGGCTGGCCTCCTCCGCCGGGCCGGTCAGCGGCGGAAAACCGCCGCGCCTCGCGGCGGGACCCGCCGGATGGCTGCTGGTCCTCCTCCTGGGCCTGACCGCTGGAAAAGAACTCCTGGCGAACGCGCTCCTGCAACTGGCCCAGGGCTCGCTGAATTCCTCCGGGAACGCACGGGCCGCTTCGCTCCTCCAGCGTGCCGCCGTGCTGACGCCGCTGGACCGGCACGTCTGGCAGTACCTCGGCCGGGCCAACGAACTGCTCGGCAGGAACCCGGAGGCCCTGGACGCCTACCGCACGGCCCAGAAGCTCGCCCCCTACACCCCGATGACCTCCTTCAACGTGGCCCGCGCCGCGCGGGAATCCTGGCTGTCCTCCCGAGGCCGCGACCCGGCCGCGCTGGCCGCGTCCTACGGGGCGCTCAGGAGGGTCCTGGACCTGGATCCCTACCTGTTTGAAGCCCGCATTTGGGGCGGTGAGCTCGCCCTGTATTCCTCCGACAAGGGTGGAGCCCGCGAGTTCCTGGTCGATGTCCCGCCGGACACCGGGGAATTGCCGCCCGAAATGCGGAGGCTTCGCGCCAGGCTGTTCAGGCTTGAAGGCCGGACCCGCGAGGCCGCGGATGAGGAGAAAGCGGCGAAGGATATGCAAATACGGCTTGATGTGGCCCAAGCCGAGGAAGCGCTGAACGCCGGGAAGATGGACGAGGCCGAATCACTTGTCCGCGCCGTCCTGCGCCGGGCCCCGACGACCGTTCCCGCATGGGACATCCTCGGTTTCATAACACACCGCCAGGGACTGCTGAACGAGGCGCTTTCCTGCTACGAGAATATGGCGAAGCTGGCGCCCAACTCGCTGTCCGCCCAGCTCAACCTGGCCATAATCGCGCTGTCCCGCCATGACACGGCGCGGGCGGCGCGCCACGTGGCCCGCGCCGCGGCCATCGCCCCCGACAGCCTGGAAGTCCGCCTGGCCCGGGCGCGTCTCCTGGCCTTTTCCGGAAGGACCCCGGAGGCGGAAATGGAATACAAGGCCATCCTCGCGAAGAATCCCCGCCACCAACTGGCCCGCATTGAATTGGCGGCGCTCCTGGAAAAATGACCCGGCTCATCCTGCTCGCCTCCTCCTTCATGGTCCCGCTCCTGATTTCCCGGCAGGGGCGCGACCTCAAGCTTTTTGCCGCCGAACTCGCCGCGCTCTCCGGGCTGTTTTTCATCGTAGCCGTCCGCCCATCTTGCCCGCGCGTAGCAAGCCGGGACCGGCTCCCGCTCCTGGCGGTCTCCTTTTCGTGGCTGGCAGTCATCCTTCTTTCCGGCATTCTTTCCCGATCTCCCTCCGCTTCCGACGAGGCGGTAAGGCAGTCCCTCGTTTTCCTCCTCTTTGTCCTGGCCTCCGTTTCCCTTGCCCCGGCGGATGTCGGCAGGATTTCCTCCCTTCTCCTTGCCTCGTTCGTTTTCGTTGGCGGATATGCCGCGCTCCAAAAGGCCGGCTTCGAGCCGGTAGCCGACTTCCGGAACTGGCACCCCAGCGAAAGGGTCTTTGCCACCTTCGGCAACCCCGATTTCCTCGGCGCGTTCACCGCCATGCTTCTTCCGCTCTTCCTTGGCCGGGCGGCCGCTTCCGCAAAATATGCGCGCGTGGCCTGGGGAGCGGGCGCGGCCTGGGTAGCGCTGACGCTTTTCTGGACGCTGAGCCGCGGTGCCATGCTGGGTGCGCTGGCGGGCGTGTCCGTGTGGGCCCTCCTCGCGTTCCCCGCCGCGTCCATCCGCCGCCAGCTGCCCAAGGTCGCTTCCGCCGTTGCCGCCCTCCTCCTCGTCCTTGGGCTGTTTGGCGCGCTTCCGCTGGAAAGCCTGGCGCGCCGGACGGACCGGCTGATGCTCTGGGAGGGAACCCTGCGGATGGTTCGCGTCAAGCCGCTGGCGGGCTGGGGGCGCGGCTCCTTCCCCGCTGAATATCCCCCCTTCGCCCCCGCCGCCTTTGCGGCGCGGATGAAAGCCGACAACACCTTCGCCGAGCATCCGCACTGCGAATACCTGCATGTCGCCGTGGAGGATGGCCTCATCGGGCTGGGAATATTCCTCTGGCTGTTCGCCTTCATCGGGCGCAACGCGCTCTTGCTGGCGCGCCGCCCCGGGGGACCCTGGCCCGGCGTGGCGGGCGCGCTGGCCGCCATCGCCGTCCACATCGCCGTCGACCGCAATTTCCGGCTGGCCTCCACCGCGGTCCCCTTCTGGCTCTTGTGCGGAGCCGCTATCGCGGCCACTTATGCATCGCGGAAACGAGGGCCTGCTCACGCGGCCTCCGTGGGCCGTAAGATCGCGGCCTATCTCGGCCTGGCCGCCATACTCCTGCTGGCCACCCGGGTCATGCGGCCGCTCGCCGCTGCCATCCGGGTGGCACAGGACAAGGATTTCCTATCCCAGCCCGCCGACGTCCCGCTTTCCGTCCTGGAGACCCAACGGGCCACCCGTTCCGGCGACCCGGTCTTTTTCCTCCAGCTTGGCACCGCCTACGCCAAGATGAGCAGGTTCCCCAATGCGGCCGGGGCCTTCGCGGAGGCGCTGAAGCTCGACCCCTCCAGCGTGTCGGCAGCAAACAACCTGGGAAACTCCTATTTCATGATGTCGCGCTTCGACGATGCCATTTCCGCCTACGAGATGGCGCTCGCGCTGGACCCTTCCCACAAGGATGCCCGCTTCAACATGGCCTACGCCTACTTCCACAAGCGCGACCTCAAGCGGGCGCTGGCGGAATGCGACACCCTCCTCCGGCAGGACCCGACCTACTTCAAGGCGGTCCAGCTGAAGAACCAGATATCGCCGTGAGGAAAACGCGGGAACGGGGGTGGCTGGTCCGCTGGGGGCCCGCCCTGGGCTGGGCGGCGCTGATTTCCCTTCTCTCCTCGCGGCAAGCCTTTCCGATGAAGCCGCCCTTCCCGGGGTTCGATAAGCTGGTTCACGCCGGGATATATGCCGTGCTGTGCGGCCTGCTGATAAGGGCGCTGGCCGCTCCCCGGGCCATGTTCGCGAGGATGTGTATCCTGGCCGCCCTTATTTCCTTCCTCTATGGAATCTCCGATGAAATGCACCAGGCTTTCGTGCCCGGCCGTTCGTGCGAAACCGGCGACGCCTTCGCCAATCTCGCCGGGGCGGTGTTGGCCGCAACCCTCCTGCTGCTTGCCCGCCACCGCCCCCTTAAATAGGCATTTCCCGGCACCCATACCAGGCAACCTGCCCGGACACCGAATCGCGGTCGTCTCAGTTACGCCCCCTGCCCGGCCGTTCCTCATCTACCTCCCATACTTTTTGCGCTTAGGAAGGTCAGCGAGATGGCATGGCAGCGCCCCATATCCTCGTCGATAAAATATCCGTAATCCAAACGGGTGGCATCGGATTGCATGCCGGCGCCGAACGAGAGCCGCTTGATACCGGTGATGTCGCGCTGGTCCGGCAATTCCCCCCACCATTCATCGCGCCGATAGCCTGCCCTCAGGAAGTATCCTCCCGTGCTGGCATACTCCATTCCAACGCTCCATGTTTTTTCCAGGTCCCAGTCCGCCGCAATCGCCGGTATTCCTCCGGGCGTAAACAGGACTCCAAGGTGCGACCTGTTTCCCGGATAGGTGCTGCTCAACATTGATGGAAGCCTGTTATTGAACCATCCTTCAACATCGTGCACCCGGCATAAATACCCGATATTTATCGTGTCGCCAATCGATTTAATGAGCCCCAAATTGAGGTTGGCGATACGCCGGAATCCGCTCTCCGTTTTCCCCTCGAACATGCTGATACTTACTCCCGCTGCCGCGTTTAAACCGATCATACGAAGCATTATCGGGCTTGATGACGCCACTGCGGCCGTCAGCGCGGGCTTGGTCCGATATTCCCCGCCAGCGATGGCGTGGTTCGTGTAATCGGCCCCGATTCCCACGACGTCAAGGTTGTTAATCTGCTTTGCATACGCGAAGGAACCATAGCCTACGTCGCCCCTCCCGTACATGGACATCGTTTGGACCTGCTCTACTCCGCCCAGTGCGGCCGGATTATAGGCAAGGCACTGTATGTCATTTCCAACCGCTTGCGTGGCGTTTCCCGTTCCCGCGGACCTTACGTTGGTCGGCAATTGAATCACCCGTCCCCACGCCGACCCGCTAACCAATAGCGCCCATATGGATACAATCGCGACAGCCCGGCTCGAATCGCTGTTGGGCCGGTTAGCGCAGGGCAATCGCACCTGTTCCCACTATGCCGCCCGCCGGGTCGTCGGCGATGTCGTAATCGAGGATGGTCCCCTCGACGGGCGAAAGAATCCTTATGAGCGAATAAACCGCCGAGAGCGCGTCCACATGCCGCGCGTTGCCGTCCCGGAGCGCCTCCACCCAGAACGCCTCGGAATCGCCCGCCGCCGCCTTCTCCATGAGCGCCCGGTCCGCCTCCCGGACTTTTCCCCGGAGCGTCTCGGTGAGCTCAACCTCGTCGCCGAAGCGTGGCCCCACGTGCGACCAATCCACGGAAGCCAGCACCAGCGCCCCGCTCTTTCGGACTTCCTCCCGTAATCCCGCCATTGTGCGCGCAATCCGCTCGTCGTAGAGGGGACTGGCCTGCCCCGTGAACTGCTCGAACGCCGAAACCAGGATGGGAACGATGCGGAATTTCTCGTCGGCGTGCAGCTCCTGGAGCCAGACCAGCTGGAATTCAATGGAATGTTCGTTACGGTGTGCGTATTCCTCGGCCGTCAGGTTCACTCCGGCGGCTTTCTCGATTTCGTCCACCACCTCCGTGGCGGTATCCAGTTTTCCCAGCGGGGTCTCGAAGGGCTTGCGGGTCAGTATGAACGGTTCGGGCGCCCCGGCATGGACCACCCCGATGACCACCACGAGCGGGGGGAGTTTCGCCCCCTCGTGGACGCGGTGGGCGGACCCGTATACCCGCGCCCCCCGGGCAAAGTCGATGTGCGGGGCCACCAGCCCGCGCGGGACCGCCCGGGACCCCGCGGGAACGATTAGCCCCCCTCCCGTCGTGGATTTCATGGAATCCCGGACGAGCGCCGCCAGCTCCAGCCGGTCGGCCGGGTATCCCGTTCCCGCGTGCGACGCCGGGCGCACGGCCAGCTTGGCGAAATCGGCGCGCACTTCCCCCTTCCGTTTCCGGTATTTCTCGGTCTCCAGGAAGCCGTAATTGTCCAGCTTCGCCACCACTTCCTTAATCTCGGCTTCGGTGAGGATGTGGCCCTGGAACTGCTGGGCGAATATCTTCTGTATCTCCTTGGCGTCGCGCTTCCCGTCCAGGAGCGACGCCACCATGAACGAGGCCGGGGCCATCATGACTGTTTCCGGGGATATCCCCTCCGGGTCGCGGAGGGTCACCATGTTTTCCTTCTCCTCCGTCTCCACGACGGTCACCTCCAGCCCGCGGAGCCTGGGCAGGGCGCTCATGGAATTAATACAGGATAAGAAGTGCGGTCCGGGCCTGACGCGGAGCTGAGCCTGACGTTCCGGAGTCGCCGCGAGGCCCGGCCGCTGGAGGCGCGCAGGCGCCTGGCGCCGTCAGCGCCGGAAGCGGCCCTCCTTGGGCCACGCGGGCGACGAAGGATGCCTACTGATGGCAAGTCAGGCTCGCAGTGAGGAGCATCAAAGGTTGAGGCGACGAACGGTCCGCGAAAGGCCCGGCCGCACTGTTTCATTCCGGGCTCAGCCAGCGCTGCGCGCCGATGGTGGTTTCCTCGCCGTGTCCCGGCAGTATGCGGGTGTCCGCGGGAAGCCGGGAGAGCCTGAGGAGGCTCACCCTCATCTTCCCCTCGTCCCCCCCGGGAAGGTCCGTCCGGCCGTACCCCTGGTCGAAAAGCGTGTCGCCGGACAGCAGCGTGTTTTCCTCCGCGCAATAGAGGCAGATGCTTCCGGGGGTGTGCCCCGGGGTGTGCAGGACGGTGAAGGAAAGCCCTCCTGCCTGCAGGATGTCCCCCTCGGCGACGACCCGGTCCGCTTTCGAGGGGCGCATCTCAAAGGGCAAATCGAAGCCGTAGGTCCCGCCGTCGGCCAGCATGGCCGCGTCGTCGCGGTGGATGGCAAGCGGCGCCCCGGTCCTTTCCGCCACGGCAGCGTTGTCAACCACATGGTCCCAGTGTCCGTGGGTGTTGACGATGATGACAACCTTGGGCTTCTGCTTCTCCGCCGACCGCGCCAACGCCTCGGCGGCTCCCGGCGGCGCATCGACCAGCATGGCTTCGCGCGTTCCCGAGTCGCCCACCAGGAACGCGTTGGTCGCTATGGGGCCGCACACCAACCTTTTGATGAACACGACCATCAGAGTTTATCAAAACTTCCATGATGCCGTGCTTGTATAATAAATATCCGTGAAGAGGCCGATTGCCGCCGTTGTCCTCCTAGCCGCCGCGGGATTCACCCTGTCGGGATGCCCCAGCCGCCCCTATATGCGCGAGCCTGCCGACGCCTATTCGGCGCACAAGGTGGAACTCACGGAGCGCGCCGTGGCCTCCCACGAGGAAGCCATAAGGGCGGCTCCCGCCTCCCCCGAGGCGGCCCGGAGCGCCTACATCCTCGCGAGGCGCGCGGCGGAAGCGGGAAAGACGGACGAACTGGATGCCAAGCTGGGCTGGTTCGAGCGCAACCAGCCAACCTCGCCCTGGCTGGCCCCCGCGCTCCTTCTGCGCATACAGGCCTCGCGCGACACCGAAGGCAGCCTCTCGTTCCTGCGGCGCATGAACGATGCCGTGACCCGTTTCCCGGCGGACACCGGGCTGCGGGACGGCTGCCTGGCCCTCCTTCCTTCGACGCTCTCGGCGGCCACCCTGTCCGACCTGGACACTTTCGTTTCAACCGCGGCCACTTCCGGCCCCTTGATGCCTGACTCCATGCTCACACTGGGAAAACTGCGCAAGTCCAAGGGCGACACCGAGGAGGCCACCCGCGTTCTCCGCCGGCTCACCGCGCAGTTCCCCGGCGCGCCCGCGCTGAACGAGGCTTTCGCCATCCTCAAGGAACTTTCCCGCCAGTTTCCCGTTGAGCCCTCGGTCATCGCCGCGCTCGTCCCCTCGTCCGGGAAATTCTCCTCCTACGGCGACTCGGTCATGAACGGAATCAGCCTCGCCGTGGAGGACCTGAAGAGCGGCGGGCACCAATTCGAATTCGTCGTGGCCGACACGGGGGGGGACCCCGAACAGGCGGTGGCGGCGATGGACAAGATGTTCAAGGAGAGGAAGGCCATAGCGGTATTCGGGCCGCTTTTCAGCGCGACCGCGCTGGCATGCGCGGCCGAGGCCAACCTGCTTGGAATCGTGATGCTGACCCCCTCCGCGCTGGCTTCGCGGCTGACGCAGACCGGCCCCTACGTCTTCCGGGCGTCGCTCTCCCCCGAACAGCAGGCCAGGACGATGGCGCGCTTTGCCGTGGAGAAGCGCGGTTTCAGGCGTTTCGGCATCCTCGCGCCTGATGGCGCCTACGGACGCAGCCTGTCGGCGGCCTTCGCCTCCGAAGTGGTCGCGCTGGGGGCGACGGTGCTGGCCGACTCGCGTTTCCCCCCGGAAAGCGCGGATTTCACCGAGGCCATCGTTACGCTGGGCGGCGCCGACGTCGCCGGGACGAACGAAATGGGGGAGGAATTCAGGCGGGCCGCCCAGGGTGAATTGGAGGCATTCCTGCGGGACTTTTTCCAGGCGGCCGCCGCCGGGGCCCCGCCTGCCCCTTCCTCCACCACCGGGGAGGCCGTCGCCCCGGTTGTGTCCCGCATCGCCTGCCTCCTGCTCTCGTCCGACCCGTTCACCGCCGAGATGGGCTCGCGCCTGCGCGCCGCCGCGCTTCCGAACAAGACCATCAGCGTCCTTACGCCCGAGAGTGCCACCGGTTACTCTGGCCGCCTCCCCAGCGCCGACGTCACCTCAAACGGCCCCTTGTCGGGGAACGAGGAGGTTGCCCTGAGCGACCTTTTGGGCCAGCAGGCCGCCGTCCGGAACGCCCCCCTCGCCGTCCTGATATCGGTGGCGTCCCTGGGAGACAACGGGCGCTATGACACCCTCGACTGCAATATGGCCATGTACGAGACGTCCTCCGCCCGCCGGCTCGCCACCCACCGCTTCCAGGCGCGGCGGGCCCTTCCCCCCAAGGGGAACCGCTTCGAACTGGAGGCGGTCTACCTGCCGGCGCCCGGCTCCCAGGTCATCAAGATAATTCCCCAGCTGGTGTATCATGAAATGAAGTTGCCTATGCTGGGAAGCGACAGTTGGGACGAGGACGAGTTGACCCGGCGGCCGGAAGCGGTGGGAACGGACGCCTGGTTCACGACGGGTTTTTGGCCCGCGCATGACCGCCCGGCAACCCGCCAGTTTGTCACCAGGTACCAGGAACGGTTCGCGGCCCCCCCCGACATGCTGGCCGCCAACGCCTACGACGGCGCCCGTCTCCTGATGGAGGCCATACTCCGCTCGGACGGGACCAGGGAGGGACTTCGCGAAACCATCACCAACTTCGGCCCATTCAACGGGGCCGCCGGGGAATTCCGCATGGGAACCTCCCGGGAGCCGGAAAAGGAGGCATTCGTGCTGAAAATCGAGGGAGGTTCAATTGTCGCCGTCCAGTAGGCTTGCTTCCTGCCTGGCCGCTGTTTCGCTTGCCCTGGCCGGCAGGAGCGCCCTTGCGGTGGATGTCGCCAGTGAACCGGAAGCACCGTTCAAATTTTCCGTTTCCCTGGCTCCCTCCGTCCTGTGGCCGCGCCTCACCAACCTCAACCATTCGCTGGCCTTCAGCGGCAACGCGGTCGAGGACCAGGCCTATCACGCCGCGGGGGCCCCCTCGGCCAGCCACGCTGCGGGATACAAGACCGTATCCATGTGCTTGGGAGGCGTGCTGACCTTCACCCACGAATTTGACGAGGATTTCCGCGCCGGAATCCAGACGGAATTCATGTACCTTTCCACCAAGGAGGACCTGAAGCTGACCCCGTCGACCGGAGGCACAATCTGGAGTGCGACCAATTATTTCACGTCACAGCAGATGACCCTCCCCGTCCTCAAGCTCGCCGTCTTTTTCCAGCGCGTTTTCCGCTTCGAGGAGGAGCCCAACCTGCGCCTCTACATGGGCGGCTGGGGCGAATACGGCATGCTTTTCTTCGCCACGATGGAGGGAAAAACCTACGACGCGGACGCCTTCCCGGTCACCGAATACCGCTACAAGGCGGACCTCTCCGGGGGTGGCTGGGGCGCCGGCCTGCTCGGCGGCGTGGAATATACGATGACCTCCTTCCTGGTGGCCTACCTGGAAACCGGCTGGGACTGGTTCATCATCAACCGCATCGCCCGTTCCGGCACCATCGACCGGTGGTGGCACTACAGCGACGCTGACGGCGAACACTTCAGCCACATGGGAACGGACTACTACAACAATCCCTCCCTGCAGGACGGAAACGACAAGAAAATTGACCTCGACCTGAGCGGCGTGTTCATCCGGGGCGGCCTTAAGCTGGGGCTGGGATTCTGATAAGCGGCTGAACTTTTCAGGCCGGGGGCGGGCTCCCCCGGGGAAGAACAAACTTTCCGCGCCCAACCAGCATGTCCATTAGCAGGACAATGACCTTCTTCAATTGCTGGCGCGGCACGATGCGGTCCACGAATCCGTGCTGCTTTACGAACTCCGCAGTCTGGAACCCCTTGGGGAGCTTCTGCCGGATGGTCTGCTCGATGACCCGCGGCCCGGCGAACCCCACCAGCGCGTCCGGTTCCGCCAGTATCACATCGCCGAGCGAGGCGAAGGAGGCCATCACGCCCGCCATGGTCGGGTTGGTCAGCACCGAGATGTAAAGCCCCCCGCCCTTCTTCAGCCTTTCGACCGCCGCCGAGGTCTTGGCCATCTGCATCAGCGACAGCATGCCTTCCTGCATGCGGGCGCCCCCCGACGAGTTCACGGCGATGTAGGGCACACCATCTTCCAGTGCGGTCGTCGCCGCCCGGGCTATCTTCTCCCCCACCACGCTTCCCATGCTGCCGCCGATGAAACCGAAGTCCATCACCGACATGACCGCCGGCCGGCCATCCAGCCTCGCCTTCCCCGCCATAACCGCCTCCGTCAGCCCCGTCCTCCGCTGGTTTTCCTGTATGCGCTTGGGATACGGTTCACCCGACGAGAAGGAGAGCGGGTCGCCCGGCGCTATGGAAGCGCCTATTTCCTTGAAGGTGCCCTCGTCCACCAGCAGGGCGATGCGCTCCAACGCGGACATCTTGAAATGATAATGGCATTTGGGGCAGACCTTCATGTTTTCGTCCAGCTGGCGCGAGAAGAGCGCCGCCGAACAGCCCTCGCACTTCACCCAGATTCCCGCGGGAATCTCCTTCTTCCCCGCCGCGTCTAGCGGCGCGCGCTGCTTCTTGAACCATGCCACGGCTTATGCCTTCCCCTGCCCTTCCCTCATCCGTGCACCTTGCCGCGCTGGTAGGCCTGCACGAGCCCCTCAACCACCCGGGGATCGAACATCGAGCCGGAAGCCTCGCGTATCTTCGCCATCGCCTCCCCCGGAGGGAACGCCTCCCGGTGCGGCCGCGAGGAGCGCATCGCGTCGTAGGCCTCGGCGACGGCGACAATCCTGGCATGCATTGGTATCTGCTCCCCCTTCAGGCCGTGCGGATAGCCGTTCCCATCGAAGCGCTCGTGGTGGTAAAGGGGCCCCGCCATCAGGTGCCGCAGGGCTCCCACGTCGCGCAGTATCTCCGCCCCGATGGAGGAGTGCTGGCGGACCCTGCCCAGTTCCTCCTCCGTAAGCTTGCCCGTGCGCAGAAGCAGTTCGTCGTCCACTCCCACGTTGCCCAGGTCGTGCAAAAGGCCCTCGAGGTGGAGCTTCTGGAGCTCATCGGGCGGCAGCCCCATCTCCTCCCCTATGGCTTGTGACACCCGCGCCACGCGCTCTGAATGGCCGATGAGGTAGGGAGCCTTGGCGTCGATGTATCGAGCGAGGCCGCGCAGGAGCTCCTGCACCGTCTGCTGGCTTTCCGTCATCCGGTTGACGTTCTCCAGGGCGATCCCGGCCTCGCGCACCAGCATCGTCATGACGCTCAGGTCCGTTTCGTCGAAGGTCCGTGCCCCCCCCTTGTTAACCACCTCCAGGACCCCGACCACCCTCCCGCCTCCCCGTATTGGCACGGCGAGGGCGGTCTGCACCCGGAAGGAGAAGACCGGCTCGAACTGGCCCGAGAAGCGGTGGTCCGATTCGACTTCCGTCGAAACCGGCTGGCCCTGGAGGGCCACCCATCCGGCCACGCCCATTCCGAGCGGCAGGTTCACAGGCCGTCCGGACTTCTCGCTGGCAGCCACGCAGGCCAGGACGTTCTGGCGTTCGTCCATCATGAATATGGCCGACCCTTGGGCCTTCACGAGGCGCAGGGACAGCTGGACCAGCATTTCCTGTATCCGGCCCTTGTCCTGCGCCGCGTGGAGCACCTCGCCGATGCGCAGGAGCGTCCCGAATCGCGCCGCCTCCCCGCGGGCCTCGCCGGACTCCGCTTCCCGGTCCATTTCCTGCCCGAACCGCAGGCACATCGTGTTCATGAGGTCGATGTCCCCCCGGTTGAACCTTTTCCTGTCCTTGGTGTTTACCAGGAGGATCGACCCCCAAATCCCCGTATCGCCCGGGACGGGGACGCACAGGGCGTTTCTCGCCTCCCGGACGATGAAATCGGGGCCCTCCCGGCGCAGGCGCGGCTCCCGCCTGCCGTCGGGAACCATGACCGGCTCCCCCGACTTGGCCACGGAGCCCAGTATTCCCTCGTCCTCCGCAAAGAGCAGTCCGTGGACGCCATCGGCCCGGTCACCGGCCGCCGCAATTATGGAATATGACGACTCCTTGCGCTCGCGAACGCCCAGCGCCGCCGCCTCGCAACGCATCGCGCGCAGGACCAGGTCAAGGAAAGGGTTGGCGACCTCCCGGGATGTCCGGCCAACGGAAAACAGGCGGACCATGTCGGCGATGGCGGAGAGCGCCCGCTCCTGCTGTTCCAGGAGGCGGTTCAGGTTCTGGGCCGTTTCCTCCTTCTGGACGAGCTGGTCCTCGAGCGAATGCACCTGCTTTTCGCGCACACGCAGGGCTTCCTCCAACATGTCCTGTTCTTTCTTGCTTGGTATGGCTGATTACCTCCGTTTCTGGTTCGATGGGAGGGCAGGCCCCATCGCCGCCCTGCGCTTTATTCTATAGCCCGTGGGCGGCCCGCGCCATCGCCGCGGTCCAGCGTGCGATTCTTGAGCGTTTTTCCGCGCTTTCCGTCCATCCTGCGAGGCGCCGCACCAGTGCGCTCCCGACGATGACTCCGTCCGCCAGGCGGGCCATCCTGGCCGCCTGCGCCGGCGTCGAAACCCCGAACCCGACGCAGACTGGCCGGTCCAGGCGCTGGCGCATCCACTTCAGCCGGGCCGCGAGCACGGAGGGAAGCGCGCTTCGCTCTCCCGTGACGCCGGTTACCGAAACGTAGTAGATGAAGCCGGAACTGCGCCTGGCTATCTCCCTGAGGCGCTTCTCGGGGGTGGTCGGGGCGGCGAAAAGCGGGAGCGAGATTCCCCGGGAGGCGAGGATTCCCCTCCAGCGGCCCGACTCCTCCAGGGGCAGGTCGGGAACGATCAGGCCCTGCACTCCCGCGGAAGCCATCCTCACGGCCAGCGGCCCGAGACCGGCCCGGAGGAACGGGTTTGAGTAGCCCATCAGGAGCACGCGCAACCCCGCCTTCGAGGCCAGGGCGGCCATTTTGAGCGAAGAGGAAAGTGTCACGCCCGCTGCGAGCGCCCTCTGGGTTGATTCCTGTATGACGACGCCGTCGGCGACCGGGTCCGAGAACGGGACGCCCAGCTCGAGGCAGTCCGCGCCCGCATCCCGCAGCATCCTGAACACCGCCGGCATCACGCCTGGCGAGGGGTGGCCCGCCGTCACGTAGGGCATGAAGGCGGCCTTCCGTCCGCAGCCCTTCCTGCGCAGGAAACCCTCCAGTCCGCCGCTTCCCTTATTCACCGCTTCCCTTTCCCCCGGGCCAGGTATTCCCGGACCGTTTCAACGTCCTTGTCCCCGCGGCCGGACAGGTTCACGAGGATGCGACTGCCCCGGGGAAAGGCCTGTCCGTGCTTCAGGAGGTATCCCAGCGCGTGCGCCGGCTCCAGCGCGGGCAGGATGCCCTCGCGTTGGGCAAGCCAGGAAAAGCCGGCGATGGCCTCGCCGTCAAGCGCACTTGCGTATTTCGCCCGGCCGGTCTTGCCCAGCCAGGCATGCTCGGGCCCCACCCCGGGATAGTCCAGCCCGGCGGCAATGGAATGGGTTGGCACGACCTGCCCCTCCCTGTCCTGCAACAGCATGCTCCGGGCGCCGTGCAGGACGCCCGGCGCGCCCCGGGTGAGCGTCGCGGCGTTCATTCCCCGGGCCGGACCCCGGCCGCCCGCCTCCACTCCCATGAGGGAAACGTGGCGGTCGCGCATGAAACCGGAAAATATGCCGATGGCGTTGCTCCCTCCCCCCACGCAGGCGAGGACATGGGTAGGGAGCCTTCCGCACTCCGCCAGGTACTGCGCCCGGGCCTCCCGTCCGATGACCGACTGGAACTTGCGCACCAGCGAGGGGAACGGGTGGGGACCGGCCACCGTCCCGAACACATAGTGGGTCTCGCGCACCGACGCCACCCAGTCGCGGAACGCCTCGTTGATGGCGTCCTTGAGCGTCTTCGTCCCGGAGCGTACTTCCACCACCCGGGCGCCCAGCTGTTCCATGCGCGCGACGTTAAGGGCCTGGCGGCGGGTGTCCTCCTCGCCCATGTAGATGACGCATTCGAGCCCGAACAGCGCGGCGCCCGTCGCCGTGGCCACGCCGTGCTGCCCCGCCCCCGTCTCCGCAATCACCCGTTTCTTCCCCATGCGGAGCGCGAGCAGTACCTGCCCCAGCACGTTGTTCAATTTGTGTGAGCCGGTATGGCAAAGGTCCTCGCGTTTCAGGAAAACCGTGATTCCCCTGCCCATATCGGCTGACAGCCGGGAGGCACGGTAAATCGGCGTGGGACGGCCAACGTAATTCCTGAGCAGGCGGGACAGCTCGTGCCGGAAGGAACGGTCCTGCCAGGCCAGGGACGCCTCCTCTTCCAGTTGGCGCAGGGCGGGGACGAGCGTTTCCGGGACGAAGCAGCCGCCGAACGGCCCAAAATAGCCGCCCTTGCCCGGCATCAGGCCAGCTTCGCCGCCCTGATGAACTTCCTCAGCTTGGCCGGGTCCTTGACTCCCGGCTCGCGCTCCACTCCCGTGCTGACATCCACCCCGAATGGGCGCACCTTCCGGACGGAAGCCGCGACGTTTCCGGGGGTCAGGCCTCCGGCGAGGAAGTAGCGGACGTTCGACGGAACGGCCTTCAGGTGCGAAAGCGCAAACTGTTTTCCCGTGCCGCCGGGGCTTTTCGATGACTTGGCGTCAAAAAGGAAGAGGGGTGTTTTCCACCCGGCGGACTGGACGACGTCCTTCCGTCCGCCCACGCTGACCGCCCGGATGACCGGAACGGTGAGCTTCTTCAGGATGCCCGGGTCCTCGTTTCCATGCAGCTGCGCGAAGGACAGCTTGCAGAAAGCCGCCGTTTCGTTGATGACCTCCGCCGACTCGTCCACGAATACGCCCACTACCGCCGTCAGCGGCGGCAGCGTGCGGATTATGGCCCGTGCCTCGAGGGCGGTCGCCCGCCGCGGGCTCGCCGCCCAGAAAACAAAGCCGAGCGCATCCGCGCCTGCCTCGATGGAGAGCCAGGCGTCCCGCAGGCTGGTTATCCCGCACACCTTCACCTTGGTCATCTTTACGCGCCTCCCTTTCCCCGCCTTTTTTTCATCGCTGTCAGGGATAAAGCAGTTCGTGGATCAGCGCCACCGGGCTCCTCGCCCTCATGAGCGCGTCGCCGACCAGCGCGGAATCGAACTTCATCTCCCGCAACTCGTCCATCTGTTTTACGCCCTCAATCCCGCTTTCATAAATCACTATGCGTTCGGGGGGAACTTGCGGGCGAAGCTCCACGGCGACGGAAGCATCAACCTTCAGGTTGGTGAGGTTCCGGGTGTTGATTCCGATGATGGGGGCGTCCGTTGCCAGCACTCGTTTCAGCTCGGACAAAGTATGGACCTCGACCAGGGCAGCCAGGCTGAGATTCCGGGCCAGGGCCATGAACGACACCAGCTTCTTCTGCGGGAGCAGGCCGGTGATGAGCAGGATGGCGTCGGCGCCGGCGAGGCGCGACTCGTATATCTGGTACTCGTCGACTATGAAGTCCTTCCGGAGCACCGGGAGGCCGCACGCCGCGCGTGCGTCTTTCAGGTCGGTGAGACTGCCCTTGAAATACCTGGCTTCCGTAAGGACCGAAATGGCCTTGGCACCGCCCTTCTCGAACTCACGCGCCATGGCCGCCGGGTCGAGGCGGGCCCGAATCATCCCCTTGCTGGGGGAGGCGCGCTTCATCTCCCCTATCAGGTTTATCTCGAAGGGGCGCTTGCGCCTGACCGCCTCCGTGAAATTACGGGTGGGCGGCGCCTTCGCCAGCTCCTCCTTCATCAACTGGAGGGACTTGGCCCGGCGGGCCTGGGTCACCTCGGACCGCTTGACCGACAGTATGCGCTTCAGCAAAGACGATTGTTTCAGGTATATCCTCCCCGGGCGTTCAAGCCGGGCCAGAGAGGGCCTTGAGCCTCTCCAGCTTTTCCAGCGCCCCGCCCTTGTCCAGGGCGCCTGACGCCAGGCTGATGCCCTGCTTTATGCTTTTGGCCTTCCCGGCCAGCCAGCAAACCGTCCCGGCATTGTAGACGATTACGTCGCGGAACGCCCCTTTTCCGCCCTGAAGGACCCGGAGGAGCTCGGCCGCGTTCGCCTCCGGCGTGGAACCGGCCAGGTCGGAAAGCGCCGCCTTTTTCAGGCCGTATTTACCCGCTTCCAGGACGAAGCGGCGGACAATCGAATGGCCCCTGACCTCCAGGGCCTGGGTGGGCGCTGTCGTGGTCATCTCGTCAAGCCCGTCCCTGCTGTGCACCACCAGGGAATGCCCCGTGCCCAGCCGGGCCAGCGCCTTGGCCTCCAGTTCAAGAAGTTCCTTCCTGGCCACGCCAATCAGCTGGTATTTCGCGCCGGCGGGATTGGTAAGCGGCCCCAGCATGTTGAAAATGGTCTGGACCCCCAATTCGCGCCGCGGAACCGCCGCGTTCTTCATCGCCGGATGGAAAACGGGGGCGAAACAGAACGCGATGCCCGCCTCGTTCAGGCACCGCTCGACCACCTCCGGCGGGGCGTCGATGCGCACGCCCAGCGCCGCCAGCACGTCCGCGCTTCCCGCCCTGCTCGACATCGCCCGGTTCCCGTGCTTGGCCACCATGATTCCGGTGGCGGCCACTGCCAGCGCCGCGCCCGTCGACACGTTCAGGGTTCCCTTCCCGTCCCCCCCCGTTCCGCAGGTATCGGCGACTTCCCCGCTGGACGGATTGACCCTGGCGCTGCGGTTACGCATGGCCAGCGCGAATCCCATCACCTCGTCCGGGGTTTCACCCCTCATCCGGAGGGCCACGATGAGGCCGGCAATCTGGGAGGGGGTAAGCTTCCCGTCCATTATTTCGCCCATGGCCATTTCGGCTTCCGTTACGGAAAGCGAGCCGCCCGCTATTATCTTCTTGAGCGTTTCCACGAATTACCCCTCCCTTTCGCTGAAAAAAGTCATGGCTTCCGCATGTGCGCATGACCTGGTTTCGCCGCGTTTCATCGGTGGAAACATGATAGATTCACTTGCCCCGGGTTTGCAAATTCAGGAAAAAACACTCGAAATGGGGAAGTCCAGGCCTAAACAATGGCTTTGCTGAATAAGACAGGCGTGAGCGGTCGGCCTTCGAGCGTCGTATGAGGACCGATTCGGAATCGCGGCGCGGTCATACGCGCCAGCGATGAAGAATGCGCGGCCACGGTGCCGAGCCCCTTTGGAGGCGAGGCGAGCGCAAGGTCCGAATTCGAGCCAGTGCCGCCTCGGTGGGGCGGCACTGGCGTACGCGAGAAGGCCGACCCGAGCGCCCAATCATTCTGCGTTCAACGGTCCGCGAACGGGCACGGCCATCCTCCTTTTCCTCAGGCGCGGAACAGCTCCAGTTCCACCCCGTCTTCGTCTTTTTCGACGGGCTCGTGCGCCAGAATGACCGGCATCTCCTGTTCCAGCGCCTCTAGGAACGCGATCTCGACTCCCTCCCCATTGGCTCCACCCGCTTCCCAGGCGAAATCCGGAATCGGTGTCTCGTTCATGTCGATCCTCCCGCCCTCCCGCTTTCCATCCTGCTTGCATCGCTCATCACGGCCGCTTTCATCTGCTTACCTCGCCAGCACGCTGACGCGCCTGCTTACGGTTCCCCGATCTGACTGTATGAAGATGAAATACACGCCGTTCGGGACCGGGGCGCCGGCCGAATTCCTGCCGTCCCAGCGGAAGACCGCCTGTCCGCCCGATATCCTCCTGTCGGCCACCACCACCACCGGCTCGCCCGCGGCATTGCGCACCGTAACGACTATCCTTCCGGCCGTTTCCATCGGCGCGCGTATCTCCAGGGGCTCCCGTGACGGGTCGAAGAACGAGCGGGACAGGTACTGCCCCTCCCCGCCGGGCGCCACGCCCTCCACCGTGACTGCGCCCAGAAGCGCTCCGACGCGGCCCTCCACGGCGTTGATGCCCGCCCCGCTTCCGGTAGTCAGCACGGTCTCCGCCCTTCCGAACTCGTCGGTCACCACCAGTCCCGGCTGGACGGAACCGCCCCCGGAAATAGCCCGGAACGACACCGCCACGCCCGGCACGGGAATCCCCGCCGAGTCCTTGACCCGCGCAGAAAGCTCCACCCGGGACCGCACGATGACGGATTCGGCCGAGGACGACATGTTAAGCGACACGGGGGAGGAGGCGACCCCGACCATTCCCGAGGTGTGCGGGGCGGAAACGGCGCTCTTCCCCGACATCTCGTCATGACCGTAGGCCACGCCGGTCAGCTTGATTTCACCCGTCCCGGCCGCGGTGGCCCGCCACTGGAATTCCCGGGTTTCCCCCGCCTTGATGGGGTACGGAAGCGCCGGCTCCGGCCCGGCCAGCCCTGTCAGCGAGCTGTCCGGCGTGGAGCGGACGGCCAGTTCGCTCACTATCGCGTCGGAACCACCCGCGTTGCTCACCAGCATGCGGACCTGTACCGGCGAGCCTTGGCGTATGTTCGCCGGAAGCGGGCTTATATTCACCGAAAGCTTCGCGGGATTGCGGACATGCACGCCGTTCGAAAGCGTCCTGACGGATTCCAGCGCGGCCCCGCTAACCGCGTCAGACCCCCCCGCCTCGGCGCGGAACTCCAGCTCGCCCGCCGACATGACCGCGTAATTCCAGTTCATCGTGACGAATTCGCCCGGCGCCAGGGACTGGACCCGGCTTGCCCGGGCCTCCCCAGCCAGCGTTACGGTTGAAGAGCCTTCCGCCCGCGGAGGCAGGACGGAAATCGAGTTCGCCTCGGTCCCGCCCGTGTTCGCCACCAGCACCGTTACGTTCACGAACTGCCCCGTCGTCACGGTTCCCGGGGCCGCCGCGACGCTCAGCGCCAGGATTGCCGGGGTGTCCAGGAACATCGTGGTCGAATCGGCCGGGTTGATTTCAAACCCGGCCCGGTCGCGTACCGCCACCCGGATGTAATAGGAGGTGGCCTGCGACCACTGGACGCCCGTGGTGTCGAAATGCCATTTGGCCGTCCCGTTAACCTCGAGCTTCGAATTCAGGTATACCGGGCCGCCCGCCCCGGTCCAGGCTTCGCCAGACCACCATTCCTTCGTGTCGTTGCGGCGAATCGCCAGCTTCACCCATGCAATGCCCGAGGCCGCGTCCACGGCCTTTCCCTCCAGCATCACCGGGCCCTTGCCGCTGAAATGCATCCCATGCATGTCCGCCCACAGGAAGGCCGAGGGAGGGGCCGTATCGGCGATGACGGAAGCCTCGTTGCTGGACAGGCCCTCGTGATAACCCGAGTCGACGGCCTTTACGATGTAGTAATAGGTCGTGTTGTTCGCCACCGCCGCGTCGCGGCAGGAGCGCGGGGCGCCTCCGTCGACGCCGCAAACCAGGGTGTAGGGACCGCCCGGCGACAGGGAGCGGTATACCCGGTAACCGGCCGCTTCGCTCGGGCTCGTCGCCGGGGACCAGGAAAGGAGGACGAAACCGGCTTTTACTTCGGCCGTCAGGGAAAGGGGCGCCGCCGCCGCCGAGCTTGCGTAGGTCGGAAGCGCCAGAAGTGACGCCCATAGCAGGGCAATGGTTCGGAACGTGGTTCTATTGGCCATCTTTCACCTGAGCCGGCCGGCTTTTTCATTCACCGGGGGTTTCACGGGGACAGCGGCAGACGCTTTCGGAGCCTTGCTTGAAGGGAGGGCTTGTGCCATTTTTTTTTGCGTCGCCGCCTCCCCCGTGAACCCCCGTGAATTAAGCCGTCGGTATCGCCTCCCGGTTCAATCCCAGGAGAAGTACGTCCCAGGCGAACTCCTCGAACTCGCGCCTGTCCCAGGGGCAATAAATATCCGCGGCCCTGACCAGGGCCCGGTTGCCCGTGCTCACGAGTGAATCGAAAGACTGGGCCTGCCAGGGCCGCAGCCGTTCAGCCGCTTCCACCACCATCCACAGATGGCGCTCCACCAGCTCTCGCCGCGCATCCTTTTCGCCCGCCCAGGCCAGCCAGGCCAGTTCGCGGGAATCGGCGGCGGGAAGGCGGGGAATCGCCATCACCGCTTTGCGGTACTCTTCGTAGTGGTTGACCTTCATCATGTTCATGGCACCCGCTTATATATATGCAGGGGCCGTGCCACGGGAAAACCGCCTATCTATTGGGGTTTTGGGGGTTCGGCCGTTCTTGGGCCGTCAAACCTGACGGTTTTCTGACGCTTTCCTGACACATTTCCGACACCCTGCCGTCATATCCGGGCTAAAGCCCCCGGCCTTCCCGCTTCCCAAATCCGGAATCCGACGAATTGTATTGAAACTCCCTCTACCGCGAAGCGGGAGAGGGAGTCATAGGCATAGAGGGTGAGGGAACTGGAGTGCAAAAGACCGGAAATCACCCTGTTTCTTTGCAGCCCTCACCCCGCGGATTCCATTCGCGAATTGCCCCTCTCCCCTTTGGGGAGAGGGGTGAAAGCACCTACTTCTTTAGTACGATGACCCGGAGGTTCCGGGTTTCCTTGTCCACCTGCACCTGCACGTAGTAGCCGCCGTTCCCCACGAGGTCGCCGTGGTCGTTGCGGCCGTCCCAGTTGAACACCTGCAACCCGGCGGAGACGTCCCGTTCGGACAGCTTGCGCACCAGGTCGCCCGCCTCGTTGAATATCCTCCCGGTCACCCGGACGTTGCCCGGCACGGTGACCCGGATGTTCAGTGTCTCGCCCTTGTCCGGGTTGAAGATGTTGCGGGTCAGGTAGGCTTCCACATTGTCCGGCACCGTCCCCTCAATGAAGCCCGTTCCGCCCGGCTGGAACCCCGCGCTGGTGACGTCGGCGCGCACGGCGTTCTGGCCCTTGGCGGGTCCGAGCCGCAGGCTTCCGCGGAATTCCCCGTTCTTTCCGGTGTTGCCCGTCGTCGGCATCGCCTGCCCGCCGCCCGCCAGGACCGTCAGCCGGATAGGCGACTGCGCCACCCGCGCCCCGCAGGCATCCAGCACCTGGACCGTCAGGCCCGCAATCGTCCCGACCCTAGCGTGGTCGGGATCGCCCGCCACCACGACGGAGGCCGGCGCGTCGTATACCTGCCCGTTCACCGGGGCCCCGGCTGTATAAAGCGGGTCTCCGGTGGCGGTTTCCACTCCAGTTACGCTATAGGTCAGGGTCACGTAACCGCATACTATCGGCGGCATCGCGGTGTGTTGCCAGGTAACGGTAATCCCCGTGTGCCCCGGCAGTGTGTATGGTCCTACCGGGATGACCGGAGTCCCGGCGTTGTATGAATTGGGCGAGGTACCCGCCCGCGTGTAGGCCAAAGTGACCCCCGAGGCTTCGGCTTCCCCGGTATTGGTAATGGTCACCTTCGCCGTTACCACCTGCCCTACCGGGGCCAGCGGAACGTCCAACGAAAGCGGCGGGATAAATGCGAGATACGGTTCGGACAGTACCCTGACCGAGTTGGGCAGGTTCGCGCTGCCGGGGACGGCCGGCCCGTCAATAGTGCTCTCGTCCCAGGCGGTCACCGACACGGCGAACCCGCCCATCCCTGCTGAGCTTCCCGTATAGGTATAGGAGAAGACGAACATTGCGCCGCCGGCAATGTATACCGATGCGCTTGGATAGGGATCAGGCGGCGTAAGGGATACGCTCCCACTGCGGGTAAGCTGCGGAACCACGCCCACGGCCCCGGATGCACCTGTGTTTGAAACCGTAATCGTCACCACGCCGGTCTGCCCCTCCACCAGTATGGTGGCATAGGGCGCGATGGAAGCAACCAGCGTAGCGCCTTGCAGCGCGGTGGTGCCGCCATAGGCCGTACCGGAAACGACCACGGCTCCGCCACAGGTCGTTCCCAACGCCGTGGCCGAAAAGGTTATTGGCCCGGCCGATGGCGCCCGGAACTGCCATGAGAACACCTCTGAAGCCCCCGGCAGGAGGTTTGCGTCGTTAGGCGCCGGCCCGCTTACATGGACCACCGACCCCGGGAAGGCGTCCGCCGAGGGGATTGGAACCGGCAGAATCCCGACATCAACCGGGGAAAGGCCCGAATTCGTGACGGTCAAGTCCACGGTGAAGTTCTGCCCCGTGTAAACGTTGACGGGGGCCGAGAAGGCGGCTATGAGCGCGCCGCCGACGCTGATGGTGGTTATTCCGCTGGTCGGAACCACGGAAGGAACCGGCGCCGCCGTGTTGGCGTCATCCCCAGACACGGTCGTGCTGAACGATACCGCGCCGCCTGAAGCGGCCTGGTAAGTCCAGGTGAAGGTCTGGCGTCCGCCGTTGCCCGCCAGGGTCACCGGCGGCAGCGGCAGCGGCCCGGAAACAGGTGTGACCCCTCCCGCCCCGATAGGCAGCGGAGGGGCGACCATGACGTTGTTTGCCTGGGCCTGCCCCGTGTTGGTCACGGTCAGCGTGACCGTGATATTGCCCCCGGTGCACAACGCCGCTGGGGTTGCCCACATACCCGCCACAAGATTCGCGGGCGTCTGCACGATAACCGGGGTCGTCTTCCAGCCGCGCACGGTTGCCCCGGCGCAGGTGGTCCCTTCGGCGGTGGCCGAGAAGGTGACCGTCCCCGAACCGGAGGCGGAAAGGGTCCAGGTGAAGGTTTGCGACCCGGACGGATTTATGGTCAGCGGGCCGGGCGGAACCGGGGCCGGCAGATATGGCACCATTCCCGCCCCCGGTCCGGCGGCCAGGGTTGGAATCACCCCCGTGACGTCCGCCCCGCCGGTGTTAGTCACGGTCAGGGTGATGTCGAACCACTGGCTGGATGACACGCGCACCGGCGCCGCCGTCCACGCCGCCAGCGCGCCCGGCGCGATGATGGGCAGCGTATAACCGGCGTCAATCCCCTTGAACTGGGAAGTCGCGCACCCGTTGTCCGCAAAGACCCAGGCCGTGTTGGACACGAACCCTCCGTTGCACGGCGCGTTGGTCCCGCTGACCGTTATGGTGAATTCGGCGCCCGGCGCGAGCGCGAGCGCGCCTGCCCAGGCGAGAATCGAGGTCCCGCCGTTGAACGCCAGCCCGGCTGGGTGGTCCTCGCCCACAAAGGTAACCAGCGGCACCAGGGTGTCCACCACGAGGAAGCTGGTTACGGGAATCCCGCCGGTGTTTGCCACCACTATCTGGTAATCGACCGGCCCGCCGTTCACCGGGCCTATCGGGTTGTGCACCCTCGTTAGGGCGAGCTGCGGCGCGATGGCCGCAAGCGCGAAGGACGCCTGCGATGTCTTGACGTTCGAACCGCAGCCCAGCCTTCCGATGGCCAGGGCCGTGTTGGTCACGTTGCCCGTATAGCAATTGGAGGTCGTTCCGTTGATGGTCACGGTAAACGACTGTCCCGGCGCGAAAGCCAGCCCCGCGGCGGTCCAGGAGAACACCAGCCCCGTTTGGTTGAACGCCAGCTCCGTGGGATGCTCCTCACTCCCGAAGGTCACCTCCACCGGCAGGGTGTCGACCACCACCAGGTCGGTCATTACCAGCAGGCCGGTGTTGGTGACCACCATCCGGTAGGAGACTGGTGACAAACTCCCGGGCGCCGCCGGAATGGCCGTCTTGCTAAGCGTAATGAGCGGGCCGGCGGCCAGCAGTGAATATCCGGAGTCAACCGCCTTGCCCGCTACCGGGGCGCAGGCGCTGGAGGCGGAAACAAAGGCCGTGTTCGACACGAACCCGAGGCCGCACCCTATGGTCGTGCCGTCGATGGTCATGGTGGCGCTGGCGCCGGGCGGAAGGTTCAGCGCGCCCTGCCAGGCGATGATTCCGCTGGTCGCCCCGTTCCACGCCAGCGCCGGCGGGTCGCTTGTCTGCGAATTGAAGGTCACCTGCGCCGACAGCGTGTCGGTCACGAGCAGGGAGGTTATCGTTACCGTCCCGGTGTTCGTGACCCGGATGCGGTAGCTGACCGCGGCGCCGTTGCCCGGCGAGAGCGGGAAGTGGTCCTTCAGCACCGCCATCGATGTCGACACCGCCGGGAGCACGAAGCCCGGCTCCACCGCCTTGGCCTGCATGTTGTTGCAGGCGTTCTTCCCGAAGACCCAGGCGGTGTTGGTGACATTGCCGCCCCAGCAGAGCGCGGCGGTCCCGGTCACGGTCATGGTGAACCACTGCGCCGGGCCCAGCGCGAGTCCCGTTCCCGTCCACGACATGACCGCCCCGGCCGACATCAACTTCAGTTCGGTCGGATGGTCCTCGCTGACGTAGGCGAATTCGGTCGGCAGGGTGTCCACCACCACCAGGTCGGTTATGGTCGCAGCGTTGGAGTTGGTCACCGTTATCAGGTAGTTAACGGGGCCGCCGGGGCCGGTCACCGCCGGATACCGCGTGTGGGTTACGGTCAGCCCGAATCCCGGCGTTGCCAGCGCGAATGAGGCGGTGTTCTTCTGCTGGACCGTGGGGGGGCAGCCGTTCCCCGCCAGCGCCCACGCCGTGTTGGAGACGTTTCCGCTGAAGCACACCGCCGTCATACCTGTCAGCGTCACGGTCAGCGACGACAGCGGTGCGAGGACGGTCCCGGCGCCGTCCCAGGTCATGATTTGCCCGTTCTGGAAGAAGGAAAGCGGCGCCGGGTGGTCCTCCCCCGTGTAGGTAATCGCGACCGCCAGCGTGTCCACGAGCCGCAGGCTCGTCAGGGTCACGGCCCCGGCGTTGTTTATTGTGATGAGGAATGAAACCGGAACGCCGTTCTCCGGCGCCGCCGGAACCACCGTCTGCACGATTCCGTAGGTGGCGTTGGGCTGGGCCAGGTTGAAGCCCCCATCAATCCCCTTGAACTGCCGGGTCGCGCAGGCCGACGCGCCATTCACCCAGGCGGTGTTGGAAATGAAGCCGGTATAGCAGAGCGCGGTCACGCCCGTGACCGATACGGTCAGGTCCTGCCCCGGCCCGATGGACAGGCCCGTGGCGGTCCAGGAAAGGACGCTTCCCGTCTGGGCGAATTTCAGGGCCGTCGGATGGTCTTCGGCATTGAAGGTGAGGCCCATCGCAAGCGTGTCGACTATCACCAGGTCCGTCAGCGTGGCCGTTCCCGTGTTGGCGACGGTGACCAGGTAGGTGACCGGCATCGCGCTGCCCGGCGAAGCCGGCGTGTGGGTCTTCACCACGATGAACTGGGTCGTCGGCCCCGTCAGGTCAAAGTAGGCGTTGGCCTTGTTGACCACCCCTCCGCAGGCGTAGAAGTCCTTCACGTAGGCCGTGTTTGAAACGTTCCCGCTGAAGCAAAGCGAGGCGGTCCCCGTTATGGTGACCGTCATGCTGGTCTGGGGGCCGAACACCAGTGCGTTCCCCTTCCAGTTCAGGAGGTTGCCCGCGCTCGTGAAGGCCAGCCCGGCCGGATGGTCCTCTCCCGTGAAGGTTATTGCCGCCGGGATGGTGTCGCTGATGTCAACGCTGGTCACCGTCACCACGCCGATGTTCGAAATCGTTATCCGGTAGGTTATCGGGTCGCCGTTTACGGGGGTTGCCGGCGTCACCGCCATGGTCACCGGCATGGCGGGCGCGAAGTTGTTCACCACGAACGAGGAAGTTCCCTTGAACAGGCTGGGCCCGCAGGAACTGTCCCCCTCCACCCAGAGCGTGTTGGTGACGGTTATGTTGAGGCAGGTGTTCATGACGCCCGTCAGGGTCACCGTCAGGACCGCCGCGGGCGGCAGCGCCAGCGCCGTCCCGTCCCAGGCCATGATGGCCCCGCTCGGGTTGAATGCCAGCGAAGCCGGATGTTCCTCCGCCGCGAAGGTGACGTAGGGCGGAAGCGTATCAACCACGTGCACCGCGGTCATCGTGGCAGTTCCCGCATTGGTGACATTGATTACGTATATGACCGGCATGTTGTAGCCGATGGAGCCGGATTCCAACTGCATGGTCGCCGACACCACGGTGGTGGCCGCGGTGAGCGTGTAACCGGAATCAACCACCTTCTGGGTCTGGAAGAATCCGCAGGCCGTGGAGGCGTATATGAAGGCCGTGTTGGAGACGAAGCCGTTGAAGCAGGCGGACGTTGTCGCATCCACCAGGATGGTGGCGGACCCCTGCGGGGGCACCTTTATCCCGGTGGCGGTCCAGGAAAGCACCGCGCCCACCTGCGTGAAGGCCAGCGGCGGGTCGCTCGATTGCGTGCCCAGCGAGACCGTCGCCGGAAGCGTATCGGATATGACCAGGGTCGTGATTGTTCCGGTACCGGCATTCGTCACCAGGATTCGGTAAGTGACCGGCCCCGCATTCACCGGAACGGCCGGACTATGGTCCTTCAGCGCCGTTATCCCCACGCTCCCGGGCGTGACCGTGAAGCCCGGGTCGAGTGCGCTCCCCTTCACGGTCAGGCAGGAACTGCCGGCGACGGTGTAGACCGTGTTTGTTATCAGGACCGGGTTGCATGCCACGGTCGTCCCGTAAATGGTCACGGAAATGGACCCCGCCGGCGGGATGCTCGCGGCGCCCGACCAGGCCTGGACACTGCCCGCCGGCGTGTAGGCCAGCCCGGCCGGGTGGTCCTCGGAGTTGACCGTAATAAATATCGAAAGCGTATCTACAATCTGCACGGAGGTCAGGGTCGCCGCGCCTGAGTTCGACACGGTGATGAGGAAGCTCACTGGCGCCCCCGCTTCCAGCGACGCCGGGCTGTGTGAAGTTGTCACCGTGACAGCCGTGGCCGCGGTGGCCAGGTCGAAATAGGCCGGGGAAGTCGCGTTGGTCCACCCGCACAGCCCGCCGCCCTTCGCCCAGCCGGTATTGGACACCGCCCCCGAATAGCACATCGCCGCGGTCCCCGTTATGGTCACGGTCAGCGTGGCGGATGGCCCCAGGTTGATTCCCGGACCGTTCCAGGCAATGAGCGAGCCGACCATGGCGAGCGCCATGCCCGCCGGATGCTCTTCGCCGGTGTAGGACAACTGGGCGGGAATGGTGTCGGCGACCACCACGTCAGTGAGGGTTATCGTGCTCGTGTTGGTCACCAACAACCGGTATGTCACCGGCCCGCCGTTTTCCGGCGTTGCGGGACTGACGGTCTTTTGCAGTGTCAGCGTTGGCAACGGGGTGTTGTTCGTGAACGAGGCCGGCGTGGCGGCCTGCCCGGAACCGCAGGCGCTGATGCCGCGTGACCACGCCGTATTAGCGACCGCGCCAGCCGCGCAGGTTATGGCCCGGCCGGTGACGGTGATTGTCAGGTCGGCGCCCGGAGCCAAAGACAGCCCGGTGGCAGTCCAGGAAAGCACGCTGCCGACCTGCGTGAACTTCAATTCCGTGGGGTGTTCCTCAGCCACAAACGCCAGGTTCGCCGCCGGTAAGGTGTCCACAACATGGATGTCCGTGATGGTCGTTCCGCCTGTGTTGTTGACCCGAATCGTGTATGTGACCGGCATGTCATACCCGACAATGCCCGGGTTCGCCGAATTTGCCACGGAAACCGTCGTCGCCGGGGTGGTCAGCGTAAATCCGGTATCAAGCGAGGAAGCCTCCCCGGAAGTGCAGGCGTACCATCCATACACATAGGCGGTGTTGGTAACCACCCCGTTAAGGCAGAGCGGGTTCGTCCCGGTGACCGTCACAGTCAGGACTTCGCCGGGGAGAAGCACCAGCGGACCCTCCCAGGACATGACGCCGGAAATATTGGAGAAGGCCAGCCCGGCCGGGTGCTCCTCGGTCACGAAGGTCACGCCGGACGGCATGCTGTCCACCACGCGAATTCCTGTGAGCGCCATCGGGCCTGAGTTGACCACCCCGATGACGAACTGCACCGGCCCGCCGTTCACCGGAGTGGCAGGCAGGAACCCGTTGCCCACGACCAGGCTGACGGGCAGCGGGGCCAGCGTGTAGTTGGCCAGTGACTTCTTCTGGTCGAATCCGCAACCGTTGTTTGCGTAGACCCAACCGGTGGCCGTCACCATCCCGTTGCCGCAAATAGAGGTCGTGCCGGTCAGCGTCATGGTCAGGATGTCCCCCGGCGCGAACGACAGCCCGGTGCCGTTCCACGAGAACACGGGGTTGTTGGGCGTAAAGCCCAGGGCCGCCGGCTCATCGTGGCCGGTGTAAGTCACCTCCGCCGGCAGCGTATCCACCACCTTCACGTCGGTGATGACAACGGAACTCGTGTTGGTGAGCGTGAGGAGATACGAAACCGGCACCCCGTTGGCGGGGCTGGCCGGCGTGCTCGTCTGGACCAGCGATACCGTCGGACCCGGTGCGGTCAGGTTGTATCCATCGTCCAGACCCGCAATTTCGACGTTCCCACATGCAGAAGTTGCGTATGTCCAAGCGGTATTCGACACCCATCCCAGGTAGCATGCGACCGTCGTTCCGTCCACCGCGACCGTGGCGGACTCTCCCGGAGCGAGCGTTACCGCGCCTTCCCATCCCAGTATTCCACTGACCGCCCCGTTATAGGTGAGCGCAGGTTCGCTGGTCTGCCCCAAGAGAATCACCTCTGCCGGCAGGGTGTCCGTAACCTTCAGGTTCGTCAGCGTCGCTGCCCCGGTGTTCGTGACGATAATCTTGTATTGGACCGGCGCGCCGTTGCCCGGTGAGGCCGGTGAATGTGTTTTTATAATTGAAACGTTAGTCAGCGCCGGTGTCGCCGTGAATCCCGTGTCTATCCTGACGGCTCCCGGCAGCGCGCTTCCGCATATCGTGTTCGAAACGCTTAGCCACGCCGTATTGCTTATGAAACCGGCCGCGCATTCGTTCACCCTGCAGGTCAGCCACACCGTTGCGGTCATATTTTTCCCGAGGTTCACATTTCCTTCCCAGGATGGAATCGTCGTGCTGCCGTTATATGTCAGCGCCGGCTCGCTTGACTGGCTCACGAAGGTCAGGCCGGACGGTACCGTGTCGGTGACCTTTATCTCGTTTACGCTCATGGTCGATGCGCACGTGACGTTGATGGCGTAAACAACGTCTTCCCCGTTTGCCGGAGACGCCGTAACCCTCGTCTTCTTCGTCAGTACACCGAACGTCAGTCCCGGCAGGACATATCCGTTGTCCGCGCCCGCCCCCTCAGCCGCCGCGCATGCGCTCGCCGCCTCCGCCCATGCCGTATTCGACACCAGACCCGGGTTGCACGGGTCAGTGTTGACATACGCTGTTACGGTCAGCGAGCCGGCAGGTGGTATGTCCACAGCCCCATTCCATGTAAGTATGTTCCCGCTCTTGTTGAACAGCAGACCCGCCGGGTGCTCCTCCGAGGAGTAGATCACGAGCGTGGAAAGCGTGTCCGCAATTACCACGCTGCTTACCGTCGCCTGTCCCGTGTTCAGGATTGTGATGGAATATGCCACTTTATCGCCGTTTTCCGGTGTCAGCGGGCTTGTGCCGGCGCTTACCGTGATTGATGTCGTCGGAGCGGACAGCGCAAACGAATCCTTGGATGAAGCCTCGGCGGACCCGCAGGGGGTGTCCACCAGCGCCCACGATGTGTTGGATATGTTCCCTGATCCGCAAAGGGAAGCCGTCCCGTATACGGTCACGGAAAGCGACGCTCCAATCCCCACCATCGTGGCACCGCTCCAGGTCAGCCTTGCCCCGGTAAGGTTGAAGGCCAAGTCGGCCGGATGTTCCTCGGATACATAGGCAACCCCCGCTGGCAGCGTGTCCACCAGCATTATGTTTGAAAGCGATGTCCCGCCGGTGTTATTTACCGTAAGCAGGTAGGTTACCGGCCCACCGTTCACCGGAGAGGCGGGTGCGTGCGACACGGCCACCGTCGCGGCGGTCAGCGGAGGCGTCAGGACATAGCTTGCAGCGGCGCTCTTTTCGTCGGCCGCGCAGGCATTCCAGGCGTGAACCCAGGCGGTGTTTGTCAGGTTTCCGGCAAAGCAAAGCGCGGAATACCCGTTCACGGTTATGGTCACGTCGGACAAAGGCCCGATGGACAGTCCGGTTCCAGTCCATGACCACACATTTCCTGTTGTGTCGGTCGTCAGTCCCGTAATGCTCACGCCTGTCCCGTACGCGCCCATTTCCACCGGTATCGTGTCCGCTATTACCAGGTCGGTTATGGTAGCGGCACCCGTGTTGGTTATCTTAATGGAGTATTGAATCCAATCCCCGTTGACCGGAGACGGTGGATTCACCGTCTTGGTTATTGATACCGACAGCGGCGGCGGGACCAGCGTGAACCCGGCGTCCGCGGCTGAATACGTCGTTGTTCCGCAGAGCGAACCAGCCTGCGCGAACACCGTGTTGGTGACCGTCCCGTTGAAGCAGGCCGAGGCGAACCCGCCAACCGTCACCGTCGCCGATTCACCCGGCGCCAGGGCCAATGGGCCTTCCCAGGAGGCCACGCCGGCATAGGCCCCGTTGAATGCCAGCGCCGGATTGCTTGATTGCGAGTTGAAGGATATCTGTGCCGGCAGTGTATCCACAACCCGCAGGCTCGTGATTGTCGACGGGCCCGGATTGGTGACAAGCATACGGTAGGTCACCGGGCCGTCGCTGGCGGGCGCCGCGGGGCTGAAATCCTTGAGGACCGCCAGGAACGGCGGGGAGCACGATGTCACGGAATCCTCCATCGACAGCCCGGAAACGGCACCCAAGGTATCCTCGGCCAGCACCCTATAGAAATAGGTCGTCCCGGGCAGGACGGTTCCGTCGAGGAAGGTCGAGGTGGCCGGACCGGGCGCTGACACCAGGAAACTGCCCTCCGTCACCCCCGCGAAGGTCTGCCGGTAGATGCGGTAGCCTTGGATGGCGCGTGTGCCCGCCGTGGAGGCATTCCATTGCAGTCCTATTCCCGCAGCATACGCATCCACTGTCAGCCCGGAAGGTGTGGAGGGCGGGGAGAACTCCGCCATGGAATAGCGGGCCACGGCGAAATCGTCGCCCTCGCCCCTGACCGACTCCCCGGCGGCGACGTAAACGGTTCCGCTCCCGTAGGCGGCCACTCCCTGGGCGTAGTCGTTCCCGTTTATGAGTCCGTTGTGCGTTACGGTGAACAGGATGTTCCCCGCGTTGTCGTATTTTATGACCCGCCAGTTGGCGAACTCCGACCCGCGGTTTTCGTATCCGGCGACCACGGGATTGCCCTGTGCGTCGAGCGAAATGGCGAAGGCCTCGTCCCCCGAGCTCATCGCGTCGTTGTAGTTCCACGATTTCACCGCGTTCCCCGCCCTGTCGAACTTGATGATGCGCCAGTCGTTGCCGGTCACCGCCTGGTATTCCTTCCCCGCCACGAAGATATTCCCGTTCCCGTCCGCGGCCACGCCGAAGGCGATGTCGCCCGCCCCCGAACCGCCGTTGCTGTAATACGTCCTGCTCCACAGCAGCTCGCCCCCGTCGGAGTAGGATTGTATCCTCCACTGGGTGCCGGTCGCGGCGCCCGTATACTCGTCTCCCACCACCGCGATTCCGCCTCCGGGAATCGCCGCCACTGCCCGCGCCCAATCCCTCTGGTTGGCTGCGCCGTTGAATGTCCTGCTCCAGAGCAGGCCGCCGGCCGGGTCGTACTTCCGGATGCGCCAGTTGTCGTTCTCGGAGATATCGTTGCGGCCCTCATAGCCGACCGCGTAGACCGAGCCGCTCTGGTCTATCGCGACGCCCAGCGCCTCGTCGTAGTTGTTCCCGGGGCTGTTGTAGATGTCAGTCCAGGAGACGCCGCCGGTGGAATCATACTTGCGCACCAGCCAGTTCTTGGCGCCGGCGCCCATATCATTGCCGGCGACCACCAGGTTTCCGCCGGCGTCGACGGCAACCGCTGCCCCGCCATCCAGGTTGTTGAAGACCGCGTTGTTGTATGTCCGGGTCCAGATATCCGAGCCGTCGGGCGCGTATTTCCGGACCACCATATTCTGCGACTGGCCGGGAACGGTCAGGTAGCCCACCGCGTAAACGTTGCCCGAAGCATCCACGACGGCTCCCCGGGCCGAATCCGCCACACTCTCCATCCCTCTCGCCAGTTTCAGCCACTCAAGCGCCGGCTGGATGCGCTTCCCCGTCGTGGTCGCGGAATAAGCCAGCATCGCGCTGCTCAACCCGCCCGCGTCGCATGACATGGTCGCGGAGGCGAAGGCTTGCAGCAACTGTTCGTTGCCGGCCAGCGCGCTGGCCCGGTAGGATATCTCTCCGCTCATCCCCGGCCCCAGGGTGGAAATCACCCAGCGCAGGTAGAGCGGCGCCCCCTGCGGCGCGGGCGGCTCGATGCCGGCCCACGGCCCGGCCAGGTCCACGGCGTGGTCCATCTTTACCGTCGGGGCGCCGGTGATGGTCTGGCTGAATGATTGCGGCACGTATTCCCGGTAAAGGAACGAGTCAGCCTGCGTCGTGATGGTCACGTTGTATAGCGGGGCGGGCCCCGAATTGCTGAAGGACATCCGGTACAACTGCTGGTCGCCGCCGTTCACGTAGATTTGCTCGGGGTTGCGGAACTGGAGCGTCAGCGCAGGGGTGCAGGGTGGGATGTTCAGGATCGCCCACGCCTCGTTACTGCTGAGGCTCTCCACCCCCGAGCCATCCACCGAGCGTGCACGGTAGTAGTAGGGAACATCCATGATTACCGCGGAATCGGCGTAGTTGGTGGTGGCGGCAGGGCTGATATCCACCAGCCAGTTGGACAATGACGGCTGGAAGCCCGGGATGGTCGAACGGTATATCGCGTAGTGGTCCGCCGCCGCCACCTCCTCCCACGCAATCTTCACCTCCGGGGCGTCCGGCCGGGCGGTCAGGGCAAGCGGCGGCGCGATGAGCGGATTGGCGGCGTATTGGTATTCCGCGATGAAGCCGTTCATTCCCTCGTCCCGGACTTCCTCCGTGCCCGCCTGGACCACGTTCGGCCCGGCCCCGACCATCGCCACGTCGCGGCCCTGGTCGTCGCCGTCCACCAGCCCGTTCCTGGTTATCGGCGCGTCTATTATGGCCCCGGCGGGGCTGTACCTGAGCATCAGCGCGTTTATCCCGGTGGCGGGACTGTCCGAGTCGCCGGAAACCACGATGTTGTGTTCGGAATCGACCGCCACCCGGAACGCCATGTCGTCCAGCCCGAACGGGCTGTTCCACCCGTTCTCCCACCGCAGTTCGCCTTCGGGGTCGTACTTGCGCACCAGCACGTTCTTTCCCTGGCCGAGGTCGGACTTGTCCTGGTATCCCACGACAATGATGTCATCGTTCCCGTCCACCGCCACGCCGGTCGCCTCGTCGTCCCCCTTGACGGGGGCGTTGTAGGTCCTGCTCCATAGAAGGTTGCCGGAGGGGTCGAACTTGCCCACCCACCAGTTGAGCGACTCGCCGGTCACGCTGGTGCTCCCCACCACGACCATGTTCCCCCGCGAATCGACCGCAATGTCCATGGCGATGTCGTCCAGTCCGCCCGGCCCGCTGTATCCAGCGGACACGATGACGTCCCCGTTCGGGGCGTATTTCCTCGCCAGGATATTGTTTCCGTTGGCCGCGGTGCCCTCAAATCCCGCCACGTATATGCTTCCGCTCGGGTCGATGGCCACCCCGTAGGTGTAGTCGTTTTCGTTGGCCGGCCCGTTGTGCGTCCTGGTCCACAGCAGCGCCCCGGCGGCGTTGTATTTCCTTACGGCCCAGTTGGCCGCCTCGCCGAGGTCCGTGCGGTCGTCAAATCCTGTGGTGACCACGTCGTCCCACGGGTCAACCTCCACGTCCACCGCGACGTCAACGCTCATTCCCGGGCTGTTCTGCGACTTGCTCCAGATGAGGTTGCCAGCCGCGTCATATTTGTTCAGGACGGCGTTGAGGAATTCCAGGGGATTGAGGCCTGTCTCGCCGCCCGCCATGTAGACGAATCCGCCCGACTCGGCCACCCCGAACCCGATGTCGGAGCTGCTGGACGGGCCGTCATAGAGCTTCAGCCATGAAAGCGGCGGGGCTATCCGTTCGCCGGTGCAGGTGGCCGAATACTTCAGGACGCCCATCGTGTAGAGCCCCGAATCGCACGATGTGGTGGCGGTGGCATAAGCCTCCAGCAACTTCAACCCCGCGCCTCCGACCTGCGCCTGGTAGGAAACCACTCCCGAAATGCCCGGTCTCAGCGTATCCACAATCCAGCGCAGGTAGAGCGGCGCCGGCTCGCCCCCGGCCGGCTCGCCCGCATACCAGGGGCCCGCCGTATCCTTTGCCCAGGACATGCTGGCCGTTCCGCCGCCCCCGACCCATCCTGAATACGAGGGCTGCATGTAGAAACGGTCGAGGAAGGAGCCGTCCGATTCCGTCATGACCACGTTGTATAGCGTGGTATTGCCGGTGCAGCTGAAGGTAAGCCGGAAAGTCTGGGGCTCCCCGGGGTTGACGTAAAGCGGGACGGGGTTCCGCCATTTGAGGGTCAGGTTGGGATTACAGGCCCCCGGCATTCCCGCCTTGAGGTAACAGATGTTTCCGAACAAGCCGGGATTGTTGAATGGGCTGTCATCAAAGGCCAGCACCTTGTAGTAATAGGGCGCCGCCGGAATCACGGTGGCGTCGCTGTACCCCGTGGCCCACAGCCCCCAGGTGGTGGCCGACAGCACATACGGGCAGGTGGCGCAGGTCGCCCGGAAAACCTGGAACCCCGAAACCGGGTTGAACCCGTAGACTGCCGGCGTCCACGAAAGCTCGATGTAACCCGGCTGGCCAGCCGCGGTGAGATACCCGGGCGGGGTCGGGGCATCCACGAATGCGTACATCCGTCCGGAGGCTGAACCGCAATAGATTTGCGACATCGTCCCCGGCCGGTAAAGTGCCGGTGAAGCCGTACCGAAGGACGCCTTCTCGGGGGTCTGGTAGGAGGACATTACAGGATTGGTGGACTGCTTTGACTCCACCATCCGGCCGTTCTCGTCACCGGCATACATCCGCCCATTCAGGCCTATCGCAAGCGATGCCCGGCACGTGAAGCCCAGCGGTTCCGCCCCGGATGTTCCCGGCGGGTTCGTGACGTTGTAGTGGTACGCATTTCCGTCCGTGTTTACCGCAATCACGTTGCCCGAGGCGGCGTCATATGAGAGCCCGCCCGCAAAGCTTCCGGCCGCGGTCAATGTAAAGGTCACCGTCGGGGGGCCCAGAAGCCCGAAGGACATTTGACCGAGGATGCCCGATTCCGTCGTGTAATAGATCTCGTGCCGGTTCGGGTTGAAGGCGACACCGGTGGGCGTCCCGGAAACGTCCACCCATCCCGCGATGCCGCCGTCGAAGGCGGACAGTCCGTAGAAACGCCCGTCCCCGCAGCCGACCAGCACCTTGATGCCTTCCCCGTCGCGCTCGCTGGATAGCGTCATCGGACCGCTAATCTTTCCGGGCAGTGGCGTGGACCACCGCACGGTCCCGTCCGGGGCGAAGGCGCGCACCATTCCCGAATCGTCTCCCGCCACCACCCCGCCGTCCGGCAGGACGAGCACCGGCGAACGGACGGGAGCCGGCATGTTCCCTATCCACTCGAGCGCCGCCCCCGGTTTCCAGGAAACAACAAAGCCGTTCGGCCCATCGGACACCCCGAAGAACACATGCAGGACCGACCCGCCCAAGTCCTTGTAAACTATGGCGGGGGACGACTCCGTCCCGGCGCCGATTCCGATGACGGACGAATTTACCACGGAACCGTTCGGGGCAACCTTGAAAAGCTGGCCGATGCCGCCGCCCAGGTCAACGGAGAAGTATGCGTTCCCGTTGTAATCCACCGCCGGCGTGCAATAGACGGTCCCGTTCACCGCCAGCGACCACCTAAGCCCCAGCGAATTGTCCAGTCCGGGCGTCAGCTGTGAACGTCCCGTCCCGTAGGAATCCGCCCGGGCGCTCCGCCAATATCCCGGCCACGCGGCCGCGCCGGACACGTTGGATTCACCCGAGAAGGTGGGCGGATTCCAGTCATCCACCGCCGCCACGCTGTAGAAATATGAATCCCCGTAGGCCGCCGAGGCGGCCTGGTCGAACGCGCCGATGGTGAGCGTCCCGGAAATCGGCATGGGAACCAGCATCAGCGCCTCCCCGTAGGTCGCAGGGCTTACCGCCGGAATGGTGGTCCGGAACACGACGTAGCCGGAGACGGCCTGGCCTCCCGCGATTGACCCGTCCCAGCGCAGTTCGATGGTCTGGTCAACGCCGGGCGTGACCACCAGGTTCGTGGGCGCCCCCGGCGGGGTCAGGTTGAACGGCGTCGCCGAGGCCTCGGGCGAGGCCAGGCCGGGCCCGGAGTATTCCGAATAGGCCCTGACCACGTAATAGAGGTCCTCCCCGTTGGCCAGGCCCTCGTCCAGATAGGTGTTCTGGAATACCGGCACCGTGCCAATGCTGTTGGACATGCCATAGGGGTCCAGGCTGGCAAAACCCGAGAAGGTGCCACGATAGATGGCGTAGGCGATTATGCCCTCTTTCGCCGGGTCGGGAAGCGGCGACCAGGTCAGGGATACCTGCGCGTTGCCCGCATGCGCCGTAAGGGTGAGCGGGGGATTGGCGGGGACAAGCGCGTAGTCCCACGCAAAGCCGGTGTTGCCCAGGGTGTCCCGGCAATCCACGTAATAGAAGTATGCATGCCCGCAAGTCACCGTGGAGTCCTGGTACAGGGTCGCCAGCGGCGGCTTAATCGTGAGCGGCGGCCCGAGGTCGGCCATGGACCTTATCGGGAACGTGCTCCGGTAAACGGTGTAATCCTGGATGGGATAGGTCCCCTTGTCGAATCCCCACATCAGGAACACCGCGGTGCTCATCGGACACGCCTCCAGCGGCGTTCCCTCCTCGAAGGTGCTCATGGCCTGCGTCGTCGGCGGGTTCTTGCCTCCGCTCACGTATATCTTCTGGTTGAGCGTTATCGCCCGGGCATATGAGCGGGGCGTCCCCAGCGAGCGGCGCGTATTCCATGTCCCCCATCCAAACGGGCCCGTCGGGTTGTATTCGTAAACGCTGTTTGTGGTGACGCCAGCCGATTCGCCGCCGATGGCGTAACTGCGGTAACCCAGGCTGGCGCTCGCCACGCCGGTCCGGGCCGCGGGCAGTCCGGTCCCCCAATCAATCGCGTCTTTCAGGTAGATGTATTCGTCGTTGCTGGTGACAGACCCGCTACCGCCGTTTCCGCCATACACGAATATGCTGAGGCCGGAAGTGGCAGCTCCCGCGTTGGTCCGGGGAGGGTTGTTGAGTTTCGAAAAAGTCGTGGCCCATGCTCCCGCGCCGGAATCGTACCTCTGGATGACGTCCGTATACGCCGCCCCGCTGTTTCCGCCGAACGCCAGCAGGTAGTAATCGATGAGGGGGTCGGGACGCAATGCCACACCCTCCAGCGGGATGAATCCCGCAGATGGAACGGCCGACCAGGTGGTCGTTGACGGGTCAAATCTCTGCATCGCATTCAGCGGACCCGCTCCGTCATAGCCGCCCACGGCGATGAAGCCGTCCTGGAACGACGCGGCGCCGAAACGTCCGCGTGGGGTGAACGGGATGCCGCCGGTGGGAAGGACCCGCCAGGTCTGCCACGGGGAATGCGCTTCCCGCGTCTCCATGTCCCCCAGCGGGCTCCCCGCCGAATCGAATCCGCCGAACACGTAAAGCTGGTCCCCGTAGGCGAGCATCGCGTGGCCGTGCCTCGGTGTAAGCAACGGGTTGAGCTTCCTCCAGGCCACCACGAATGGCGCGGGAGGCTCAAAGGACGTGGCAGACGTCGGCACCGAAAGCGCGCTCTCGTCACCCATGACGTTACGGCAGGTAACCCAGTAGTAGTGGATTATGCCGTCCGAAACCGGGTGGTCGATGTAGCCGGTGTTCGATATCCCCGGGATTTGTATGATCCGCAGGGGCGTGGCGTTGGGCGCGGTGGCGCGGTAGACGGTGTATCCCACCACGCCCTCAGCCACCGCCGAAACCGGCGCTTCCCAGGTAATGGCGATGTAACGGGAGCCGACATAGGGAGCAGTCAGTCCGGTGGGCGGGCTGAGGAGCGCCCCGTGCTCCTCGTTCGTCACCGCCTCCTGCCCGTTCTCGTCCAGTATGCGGACCTGGTAGTAGTAGGTCTTCCCCGGCAGCAGCCCACCCGAATCCACCCAGTAGGTGGCCAAGTCAGGCGGTATGACGTTTAGCGTGTCCAGGACCGGCTCCAGTTCGTGCAACTGCCCGTCCGCGGGGTAGCTCGCGCGGAATATCTGGTACTTGAGGATGTCGTTCGTCCCCTTCTCGTGTATCCAGTGCAGGACAATCTCGCCCGGTCCGCCGCCCCTCGTCACCAACGAACGGCCTTCCTCCAGCCTGTTCCCAGGTCCCATCCCCATCCCGCCGCCGCCGACAACAAACACCTTGCCGGAAAGCAGGGACACCACGGAGCCGCCGCCGCCGGCTATATAGACGCTGTTGGACCAGCGCATCGCCTGCCCCATCGGCGAGTAGATGTCCACCGTGTTGGTGCCGCCGCCCATCTGGGACCCCGCCATTACGACGCGCTCCCCCCATACGCCCGGCATGGCCGAGGCGGGATGGGAAGTGCCGGGCATCCCCGCCCCGGTCATCTTCCATGCGTCATAGTTCACGGTCCATTTGCCCTTCAAGGGGTGGTAAACCATAAAGATATCGGGGCCGCTGGCCATTTCCTCGAACATCACCCACATCTTTCCGAACATGGACACCGCCTCGGTGGCGGACCGCCCCTCCGGCGCGTCCAGGCCCGCGGTCCACGAATCCGTTGCCGGGTCGTAGATGTCCAGCCAGCTCTTGTTGCCGCCGCAGGCGACGTAAATCGAGCCGCCTATCGCCGCCGCCCCCGCGCCTGTCCGCATCCTCACTCCCAGCCCCTTCCGGGGGGTCCAAAGTCCTGTCGAGGGGTTGTAGCTTTCCACCGTATCTACCGTGCCCGCGCCGGACTGGCCGCTTATCGCGTAGAGTTCACCGTTCAGGACCGCCCCTGCCAGGTATCCCCTCCCCGCTGCCATGGGGATGTGGTACTGCCATTCATCGAGGTATGGGTTGTATTCCTCCACCGTGGCGAGCATTCCGCTCATCCCCTGCCCGCCCGCCACGTAAATCCTGCCGTTAATGACGCCGGTGGCGAATTTCTTGCGCGCGACATGCATCGGGGTCTTGAGCCGCCATTCCAGGCCCAGCAATGGAGGTGCCGCCGGTATTCCCCATACCTCCGCTGACTTGTCACTGAGCATGGGTATGCCCGGCCCCGTCGGATTGTCCTCCGCCCTTACGACATAGTAATAGGCCGTCCCGTTGGTCAGCGAACCATCCACAAACGAGGTGTTGCTTGCGCCCGGAACATAGTCAATCTCTTTATACGGCCCGCCGGAGGTCTCGGAACGGTATACGCGGTATCCGGCAACCGGGAAGGTGCCGGGGACTGATTGCGTCCATTCAAATCCAAGGTAGCCGTCGCCGGAACGCGTCAGTGTAATGGAAGCTGGGGGCGAGGGCCGAACCGCCGTGGATGCGAAAGCCTCGGGCGACTTGGGGCTGGCGTTGCCCTGCGTGTCCACCGCGTCCATCATGTAGAAATAGGCGCCTCCGTTGACCACGCCGGTATCCACGTCGGCCGTCGTGGTCCCGGGCACGGTCCACGGAATGGAAAGGAAGTTTTCGCAGCCGGAGCAGGTCCCGCGCCATATCCTGAACTCCTGGATGTCCCATGTTCCCTTCTGGTATTCCCACTGCAGCCCGACTTCCCCGTTCCGCCCCACCGCCTCGAGGACGCGGCCCTCGCAGGCGGCGAACGGCGAGGAGGTTCCGCCCTGCACATAGAGCTTCCCCCTCAGGACGGCGCTTCCAAAGGAGGCCAGTGAAGCCGGCATCGGGTTGAAGCCGCGGTACCAGGTGTCACGGTCGGGATCGTAGGAATCCACCAGCCCGGTCGCGGAATACGTGGGCAGTGTTTCACCGCCCAGCACGAATATCATCCCGCCAAAACGCGCCGCCTCCTCCGCCCGCCTCTTTGACGGCATCGGCTCGCGCGCCGACCATGTGCCATACGCCGGGTCATAGGCCTCGTTCCGGTCAAACCAGGTCGTCCCCGTTATTCCGCCCATGACATAAATGAGCTTTCCGTATGTCTCCGCGGCATACCAGGTGCGCTGCCATGAATAGGGGGCTTCCAGGGTGTATGCCGAGGGAACGAAGGAATCCACCAGCTTGTCGGAGCCGGCGAACCCGTCGCCGCCGAACTGGTACCACCTGTCGTTCACCACATCGCCGTCGTAGTTCGGCCGTCCCCGTAAATTACCCAGGGCGGCAAAAGTATCAATCCACGAATCCCCTGACAGGTTGTATTTGAGGACGGACTGCCCCGAACCCGCAGATTCAAAGACGAACAGCTCCCCCTTGATGTCGGCGGCGCGGAAGTGTCCGCTCCCCCGCATCTGCGACATCGGTATCGGAGCGATTTGCTCCCACCTGTCCGTATTGGGGTTGTAACGCTCGGACTCCAGCCCGAAATTGCCGGTCCCAATCGCGTAGATTGCACCGTTGCTGGCACCGAATCCGTGGCTATAGTGCTGGTGTTTCGACCAGTCCAGTTGCCGCCACACTATATCCGGGAGCGGCGGACGGAAGGGCGTCCCGAACGCCTCCCCGGAGGCCAGGCTCAGGTTCAGGGCGTTGTCGAACGCAATTATGCGGTAGAAGCACTCCTTGCCGTTCGTCACGCCCATGTCGATGAAGGAAGTCGCATACATGCCTATGGTCGCGGGCAGGGTCTCCCACTGGCTGCCCACCGCCCACATGCAGGTGGCGCGCAGTATCGAATACCCCAATACGGGATTCGACCCCGGCGTGGAGGGCTTCCAGCTCACCCGGATCTGCCTGTCCATCGGCTTTGCGGCCAGTATGTCGGGCGGTGACGGCGGCGTGGTGCCGGCGAAGGGGGTGGCGGAGGCCTCCAGGGAATCCGGCCCTTCCAGCCCGTCGGTGTCGAACCCGCGCACCACGTAGTAGACGCCGATTCCGTTGGTCACCCCGTTGTCCGTGAAGGCCGTCTGGTTAAAGAGCCAGGTGCGCCCGACCCGCTGGAATCCGGTCATCGAGTTGGTCGCACGGTATAGGTTGTATCCGGAGAGCGGGTAGGTTCCCGTGGAAGGCGGCGACCAGGACAGGAACACCACCGAATCGCCCGCCTGCGCAGTCAGGTCAAGGATTATCGAGGGAGTTTTGTCTTCCGTCCTGCGCATGATGATGCCGCCCTCGCCCACCGTCCAGCCGTATTGGTTGCTGACGAAGCAGGAGCGGCGGAAGCTCCGCGTCCCGGTGAACGGGTCGGACAGGTAATACCTGGCGGCGATTCCGCTCTCGCTGAACCAGACGTTGCCGCTGGTCGTGGTGGACATGATGATGCCGTCGATGGCGCCGGCCTTGCTCCCGGTTATCCAGCCCGTTACCGTGCTGGTGAACGTGATGCCGTACTTGTTCGTTCCGCCGACGGTCATGGAGCCCCATTCCCCGGCCCCATTCCCGCCCATCGTGGTCACCTGCCCGTTGCTGGTGTCCCCGACCATGAATCCCGTGTCCTTGTCGGCGAACCAGATGGAGCGCCAGTTGGTCGCGTTTACCGCGTAGCTGGCGGCCCAGGAATTGCAGCCGTCGGTCGACTTCACCACCGCGCCGTTCGCGCCGCACGCCCAGACGTGGTATGTGCCCGGCGACGGCTCGACGACGGATATGCCCCGGAGCGTGTCTGGGCTGGGCGACGCCTTCATGGTCCACGTTGCGCCGCCGTCGTCGGTCCGCCACACCTTGCCCAGCAGGCCGCAGGCGAAGCCGGTGCTGGTGTTGGTGAAATGTATTCCCCGGACGCTGTCGTTCACCTGCGCCACCGGTATCGCCGCCCAGGTCGCCCCGCCGTCCTTGGTGAACCACATGCTCTGGGGGTTGAGGTCCCCCGCCACCACCCCGGACCAGGTCGAGGTGAAATAAACCCCATACAGGTCCGGCACGCCGGGGAAAGACATCAATTGCACCCAGTCGAGCCCCCCGTTGACCGTCTTCAGGACGGTTCCCTTCCCGCCCAGCGCCCAGCCAACGGCGTATCCCACTTTCTTGGTCGGGAAGTGCACGTCCTGCAGGTTGTAGTTGTTGGAATCCAGGTAGTTGCGCAGCGGGTTCCACTGCTCCACCCATACTCCCGTGCCGGCCACCAGCGGGGAGGACGCGGTGGCGAACGCCTCGTTGGAGGCGCCGGACTCGTTCGGGAAGGGCACGAGCTCGTCGAACGCGTTCACTGTGTAGAAATACTTCGTTCCCGGAACCACCGACGCGTCGATATAGGCGGTGTTATACTTGCCGACCAGCCTCGCGATGTAGACGGGCGATTCGCCGCCCGAGGTGACGCCGCGGTAGACGTAATAACCCGACATCTGGAGGCTTCCCCCTCCCGGCGGCTCCCAGGCCAGGTATATCTGGCCCACCTGGCCGAACGCTGTCAGGTTCGCCGGCGGGTCGGGCGGAGTCCCCGCGATGACAATCGGCCCGGCCAGCGGGCTCGGGTCGGACAGCGACCCCACCGAACGGGCGTGCCACCAGTAGGTCCCCGGTGACGGCACCGCGTCCGCATAGACGCTCACCGTGGCCGGCAACACCCTGATGGCCCCCGGGCCCATGAAGGGCGCCGGGAAGGTCGTCCGGTATAGGGCGTAGCCGGTCGCCGGGTGCGTCCCCGGAAGCGCCCAGCACCACTCGAGGTCCATCAGGTTGCTGGCCCCGAACTGGATCGCTGTCAGGCACGGCGGCGGGTTTACGTTGGAATCGAGCGGCTCGCCGTAGGCCCGTGGGCTGAACGGACCGCTCGACGGCGCCGTGTCCAGCGCCCGCACCCGGTAGTAGTAGAAGTTCCCGTTGACCGGCCCGAAGGAATCGGTGAAAGTCGTCGCCGTCGGCCCCACCGTCGCCAGCGTCGTCTCCGGGCAGGTGTCGCAGGTCGACCGCCATATTTCGTAGGCCGCGAGCGGGTTGGACCCGGGCACGGAAGGCCCCCAATTCAGGTACACCTGCTGGTTCTCGCCCAGGGCGGTCAGGGAAACGGGGGCGGAGGGTGGCATCGGTCCGCCCGCGGCCATCTCGTACCGGGCCACCGCGACGTCAATGCCGTCGTTCCGCACCGCCTCTCCCCCGGCCCCGAAAACGGTGGTTGGCCCCCTTGCCGCCACTCCGTAGAATACGTCGGCGCCGGACAGGATGCCGTTATGTACCACGGCGTCGACCGGCTCCAGGTTCGTGTTGAATTTGCCGACCCGCCAATCGCTCGTCCCCGTGAGGCCCGTCTCGTATCCCGCCACGACCGGATAGCCGCTTGGGTCAAGCGAGATTGCGTATGCCGCATCGGCTCCGCTTATCGACCCGTTATACTGGGTGCTCGCCAGCAGGGTCGAAAGGGTCGGATCCAGCTTCCTGATGCTCCAATTCAGCCCTCCAATCGCCCCCGTTTCCGAACCGGCCACGTAAATGTTGCCGGACCCGTCAATGGCCACGCCGTAGGCGACATCGATGCCGCCCGCCGGGGCGTCGTAGTCCGTGGTGGCCAATAAGACGGAAAGGGTGGCGTCGTACTTTTGGATGCGCCAGTTCGATATGCCGGCGACTTTTTCCTCGCCGGCCACCACGATATTGCCGGAGCCGTCCACAGCGACCGCCCGCGCAATGTCGTAATTGCCCCCCGGTGAATTGTAATCAGTCGTGGATAGCAGGAACTTCATGCTTGGATCGTATTTCTGTATCCGCCAGTTCTCCAATCCGGTCAGGCCTATTTCATACCCCGCCACAATGACGTTCCCCGATGCGTCAACCGCCACGGCGTCTCCACCAGCCTCATTGTCACCCGGGGCGAGATAACCGGTGGCGGACAGCAGGCTCACGAGCCCGGAATCGTATTTCCTTGCGGTCATTACGAACACCCCCCCGGAATTCCTTTCCGTTCCGACCACAATTATGTTGCCGGACCCGTCCACGGCCGCCCCCCGCGCATAATCATTGGAGTTGGCAAAACCATTGAAGTTCGTCGCGGACAGCAGGGAACCAGTCATCCCGTTGTATTTGAGGATTTTCCAGTTCAACCCTTCCGTAACAGTGGCTTCATATCCCGCTGCGATGACGTCGCCCGGGCCGTCCAAGGCCATCCCCCACGCCAACTCGGTTCCGGCACTGCCCGACGTCCTGAGCCACGATAGCGGCAGCACAATCCGCTTGCCGGTGGCCGTGTCCGAATAGTCCAGCGCGGTCCCGTTCGCCCCCCCCGCATCGCAGGAAAGCGTGGCGGAAACATAGAGCGGGAAAGGCTGCTCCCCGCCCGGATTCGTCGCGGTCCGGAACGAAAGTTCCCCGCTGGCTCCCGCCGGCAACGAGGAAATGACCCACCGCAGGTAGAAACTCTCCGTAAGTGATGCCGGTTCCCCGGGTGTCCACGGCCCCGCCAGGGAAGTCGCGTAGGCCGAGGATGACAGCACCCCGCCGCCGCATATCGTCGCCGAGAGCGAAGGCCAGAACTCATAGTTCCGTCCCGCCAGACCGTCCCGGACCTCCGCCGTTATCGTCAGGTTGTAAGCCGGGTTCGGGCCCGGGTTGCTGAACGACACCCGCCACGTCTGCGATTCCGTCGCGCTGACGTAGAGGGGCTCGGGATTCCTGGCCCGTAGTGCCACGTTGGTGGTGCACGGCGGCGGCGGCCCCTCAGCAATGTCAAAGCACGCGACGGCGAAGTTCTTTTGCTCGTTGCGGACCGTCTCCTCGCCGACCACGTAAACCGAACTCGTGCCAGCGATGGCTACACCATAGAGCCTGTCCGCATTGCGCATGATTCCATCGTGCGTTTGCGTGTCAACCTCGTTCCCCGCGGCGTCCCACTTGATGATGCGCCAGTTGTCGGACTGACCCAGGTTAAAACGGTTCTCATAACCTGCCACCACCACGCTGCCGGCCCCATCAATCGCAACACCGAATGCCCGGTCGTTGCTGTTCGTGGGTGAGTTGTAGGTCCGGCTCCACATAAGCTCCCCCGCGCTGTCCCACTTTATGACGCGCCAGTTGAAAGCCTCCCCAATATCGGCCCGGTTCTCCTCTCCCGCCACAACCACGTTTCCACTGCCGTCCACCGCCACGCTGTAGGCGTAATCGTTCGCGTTATACAGCCCGTTGTGGGTCCGGCTCCACAGTTCATTCCCGTCCTTATCCCACTTGATTACCCGCCAGTTCCAGCTCTCCGTAATGTCATCCCGCGCCTCAAATCCCGTCACCACCACGTTTCCGCTTCCATCCACGGCAACGTCGTAGGCAATGTCAGCGTTGTTTGCCGGGCTGTTGTAAGTCCGGCTCCATATCAGGTTCCCGGCGCCGTCCCATTTAATGACGCGCCAATTCGAATCCTCCCCGAGGTCAAACCTTAGCTCGTTCCCTGCCACCACTACATTCCCGCTGCCATCTATCGCGACGCTGCGTGCATCATCGGTGCCGTTGAATGGACTATCGTAGGTATTGCTCCAGAGGAAGTTCCCCATGGCGTCCCACTTGGTTACCCGCCAATTAGTGCCCTGCAACAGGTCGGGCCTCACCTCTTCCCCAGCGACTACAACGTTTCCACTGCCATCCACCGCGATGCCATATGCACGGTCGGTATTGTTGGAAGGGTTGTTGTAGGTCTTGCTCCACAGCAGGTTCCCCGCCCTGTCCCACTTGAACACGCGCCAGTTGTAGTCCTCCCCAATATCCGGACGGAGTTCGCTTCCCGCCGCCGCGACGTTTCCGCTGCTATCCACGGCAACCGCTGCACCATCTTCGAGCAGGTTCGCCGGGCCGTTGTATATTTTCACGGACATCAGCGGCGGCTCGATGCGCCGTCCGGTAACCGTCGTGGCGTATGGCAGTTCCCTCCCGGTGAGCAGCCCCGAATCGCAGGCCACCGTGGCTGTCGCATATGCGTTCAGGTCGGCCTGCACAACCGGCCCGAGGGTGTGCGTCCGGTAACCGATTTCACCTGCGCCCATTGCATCAATCTGGGAGACAACCCAGCGCAGGTAGAGCGGCGCGGCGGCTCCCTCGGCCGGTTCTCCGTTAATCCACGGGCCCGCCAGGTCGGTGGCGTAGCTTGACGTCACCGTCCCCGCGCCCCCGTTTGTCGTCCGGGAGAAGGAGGAACCCACGTATGTCCGGTTATCGAATGAACCCGCCCTTTGCGTTATCACGAGGCCGTAGGCCGGGGTCGAGCCGATGTTGCTGAACGAAACCCTCCAGGCCTGCGTATCACCGGCGTTCACGTAAAGCGGGTAGGGATTCTCATATCTGACGGTCGTCACCTGGTCGCAGGTCCCCGTCCCATTAGCCAGGTTGACGCGGGCCACCGCGAAGTCCATATTCTCCTCGCGGACGGTCTCGTTCCCGGCCACGATGACGTCGCGGCCGCCCGGGACGCCCGCGACGGCCCAAATGGTGTCGTTGTTCCCCAGGATGCCGTCCCAGCTCCGGTCGTCAAGGAGTTTCCCATTCGTGTCGTATTTCCGGATTCGCCAGTTGTAGCGCTGTCCGGCCGGCGCATCGTATTCCTCTCCCGCCACCACGATGTTGTTCTCGGCATCAACCTCCACGCCAAAGGCGGTGCTGTCGGTTATCCCCGTCCCCGCGAAGGTCCTGCTCCAGGAATCGTTTCCGTTGAAGAGGTACTTCTTGATGAGCCAGCGCTTGTAGATTGACGCCCCCGACCCGTCCTTTTCGTAGCCGACCACGTAACAGTTCCCCCATATGTCGGCCGCCACCCCGTAGGCGTCATCCTCGTCGTTGGCGGGTCCGTTGTGGGTGCGGGTCCACTGGACGTCTCCGATGCTGTTGTATTTCCGCACCATCCAGTTGCATGATTCGCCCGTCCGCGAAACCGTCCCAACCACAAACAGGTTTCCATACGGGTCAAACGTGGCACCGAACGCCTGGTCGGCCAAATTTCCTTCCCCGTTATGGGTCCGGCTCCACAGGAAGGTTCCCGCAGAATCGTATTTCCTTACCTGCCAGTTGTATCCCTCCCCGAAGGCGGTCTCGACTCCGCAAACCACTATGTTGTCAGACGCGTCGGTAGCGACCCCGAACGCCATGTCGTTGGAGTTAATCACGCCGTTGTAGTCCTGCTCCCAGTCCAGCATGCCGTCCGGGTAATACTTCCGGATGCGCCAGTTGTAGTTCTGGGCGAGGTCCGACCGGTATTCCTGCCCCACCACGATTATGTTGTTGCCATTATCAACCGCCAACCGGTAAGCCACATCGTTGTTCAGGACCGTCGGATTCGGGTCGTCATAGGTGGCGGACCACAGCAGGCCGCCCGATCCGTCGAACTTCCTTATAAGCCAGTCCTTCGCATTCGGATTGCTGTTGAGCGATGTATAACCGGCGGCGATGACGTTCCCGCTCCCGTCCACCGCTACACCGCGTGCGCATTCGTCGTAGTGGGCCGGTCCGCCGTTGAGCTTGTACCAGGCGACCGGTGGCGCCAGCCGCTTTCCGGTGGAGGTCGCCGTATAGGCGAGGACTATCGGAGTCGGCCCGGGCGCGTCGTAGCTCAACGTCGCTGACACGAAAGTCGGGAGGAGTGCCGGGAGGGCTGGTCCGGATGTGGTCGTCCGATAGGATATCTCCGCACTGTAATTGGGCGAAAGCGCGGAAACCAGCCAGCGCAGGTAGAGGGGAGATCCGGTCCCCCCCGCGGGCTCACCGTCCGTCCAGGGGCCCGCCAGGCTGTTGGCCCACGAAGGCTGGACGATTCCGCCGCCCCACAGCGTTGCGCTGAACGACTGGTCCGCGTATGTCATGTTGGTGAAGGAATCCACCGGCTGGGTGAATGTCAGGAGACTGGCGTCCGAGCCGCCCGAGTTGGAGAATCCCATCCTCCACAACTGCTGTTCACCGGCATTTACGTAGAGTGGCGCCGGGTTCAGGTTTGTGAGCGTGATGCCGGGGGGCAAAACGACCAGCGTCGAAACGGCTCCGCTCTGGACGAACAGCGTGCTGGTGATTCCATCGAAGAGCGTAGCGCTGAGCCGGTTTTCCACCGTGTAGTTACCACCCGTGACGGTGGCGCTCAGCTTCAGCGCGAAGGCGATTTCGCCGGTGGAATGTCCCGGAACGCTGTTGACCAGCCAGCGCAGGATGAGCGGAACACCGGTTCCGTCCGGCGGCTGTCCCCCGGTCCACGGCCCCGCCAGGTTGGTGGCGAAGCTCGTGTTTACCGTGACCCCCAGGGGTGCCCGCGTAACCAGGCTTCCGCCCTTCCAGGTTGTCGCGTTGGGCATGGTGTCCCAGAGCCACATGTTGGTCGCCGTGGTCATGGAGGCGTTGCTCCAGGAAAGCGTGTAGGTCAGCGTGTTCCCGCCGTAAGCCACCGGCTGGTCCGCCCGCTTTTGCAGGCTGATAAAGGCCGGCGGCCGCAGGCAGTAGGTGTTGGTCCCGAACGATACGAACACGGACCCGTCCCCCGTCAGGATGGGCGAGGCCATCGTGCCCGCCGTCCCCACTCCCACGCCGCTGAGCCAGGTATAGGTCGCGACCCCGTCCGCGGCGCGCAGAATCTGCACGCCCGCGTTGGTCGTTCCGACGGCGTATCCCACCAGGATGCGCCCGTTGTTCGCCACCACGGGAGGCGCCACCTCGGTGGCGGTCCCGCCCGCCACGGTCACCGTCCAGCGCACCGTCCCGTCCGGCGCCACGCAGGTGACGGTGGTCCGTGACGACACGAAGGCCGCGCCGTCATCCCCCACCGCCAGCCCGATGGCCTTGGTGGCCAGCGGAATGGTCCACACCGCATCGCCGGATTCCTGGTAAAGCAGTTCCAGGTTCGTTCCGGCGAAGTAGATTTTCCCGTCCGGCCGCTGGGCGACGGGAGAGTCGTAATACATGCCCTCGGGGTTGCCCAGCGGGGTGTGGGTCCAGGCCAGCTTGCCCTCGGGGGTCAGGCACATCACCGCCGGCGGAGGCGCCGACCTGAACATCACGTAACAGAGCCCGCCGTTCATAAGGTTGATGGCGCCTCCGTCCATCGGCCCGTAGGTGCCTTCCACGTAGCGGAACATCTGCGTGCCGTTGTCCCTGACTCCGTAAAGGTCGCCGTTGTCGTTACCGATGAACAGGTTGTTCCCGTTGGCCAGGACCGTGCCATTCATCGTGATTCCCTCATAGCCCTTGGCGACCGTCATCATGAAGGGGAACCCCGCCTTGGCGGTAAGCGCCGGGATATTGTATCCCCACAGGTAACTGGATGTGTTGGCGGTGAAGCCTCCCACGTAAATCGAGTCATTCGGGCCGATGAGCGGGCTGGCGTAGTAGATGGCCTTGGTGTCGCCGGTGGCCGACGCCCCGGCGGCCCCGGTGACCGCGTTGTAGGACTGGAGGAGACCGGCGGCGTTCCCGGTGTAGAGCACGCCGTTCTGGTGGACCTGCCCCCAAACCGCATTGGCGTTGGCGGCGGACCATTTGCGGGAAAGCAGGTCCGGGAGGTCGGCGTTGGCCCGGCCGGTCACGAACGAATCGCCGCGGAACTTGTGCCAGCCGGACCACGACGGGGTCGCCCAGGCGGGTCCGCTAAACGTCTTGGCCAGCAGGCTGTCAACAACCTGCACCTTGTAGTAGAAGGTGTTGCCGTAAACCGGGCTTGCGGTCGGGTCAATGTAAATGGTGGTTGTCCCGCCGGCGAACCCTCCCGGTGGCGCCCAGAACCGGTACAGCGTGCTGTAGTTCCCGCCCAAGTCGGTCGCACGCCAGACGAAATATTGGCTGATGAGGGAACCGTTGGCGGGATTCTGGTTTGCCAGCGTCCAGGTCAGCGCAACGCGGTGGACGCCGGGGTTGGCCGTAACCGCCGGGGTGGGAGGCGGCGGGGTGATATAGGCCGCCGCCTCCTCGGTCCCGGTCGTGGAAAGGTTCCACTGCTTGTCGAGGGTCCTTATCCGGTAGTAGTAGAAGACGCCGTTCTCCACCTTGGTGTCGGCGTAGCTGAATGTCGGGTCCGGCAGGACTCCCGTCTCCACGCTGGTGTATTCAGTCACCTGCGACACCGCGGCGGTGGTCCTTCCTCCCGCCAGCAGTATCTTCCCCTTCCAGGCCGCCGCGCCCCGTGACCGGTAGATGTAGTTGCTGGACATGCAGGGAATCCAGCTTCCCAGGGTTCCGTCGCCCAATATCGGGGCGGCCCGGACGGCGTCCGTATAGACTCCGGAAGTCTGTTCACCGTTTCCGATAACCAGCTTGCCGTGCGAGATGACCGTCCATTGGTGCCGCCGCGCATCGGACAAATTGGCGGTTCGCCACGATGAAATGGTTCCGTCGGGGTTCGGCTTCGCGATGAACACCGTGGCCCGATAATTCGCCTCGTCTACTCCGCCACCGGTCGCATAGATATAGCCCTCGGAGGAGGCCGCCGAGAAGTAATACCTCCCCTCGGGCAGTGGCGCGGTTGTGGCCCATGGGGTCAGGGAGCCGTCCGGCAGTAATTTGGCGAAATAAACCGTGGCCGCGAGCAGGCTCCCGCTGGTCAGTCCGCCCATCACGTAGATGTAATCCCCGCAGAGCGCCACGGCCGCGCCGACGCGCCCGTCCGGGAGCGGCGGCATGGTATTCCACTGTCCCAGCTTTCCGTCGCGGCCGATGGTGGCCATATAGACCTCCGGCCGGATGGTGCTGGCTTCGTCGGCGCCGCCCACGACGTATATCTTGGCGTCGCGCGCCACCGCCCCGCACGGATAAATCGCCTTGGGCAGGAACGTAGTCGGCGTCCATGCCCCCACCGTGCCGTTGGCGTTTATGGGAGTGCACCCAACCCACGGAGTCACGCCTATGGAGGTGATTCCGCCAAGCGTATAGAAATACCCCTCCGCCGACACGGCCGCGTTGAGGTAGACAAAAAGCCCGATGAGGGTGGTGTCGGTCCAGAAATCCACGGGTTCTTTCGTCAGGTATGGCGCAAACGGCTGCTTGCCGGAGAAGGATGCCCGGTATACCACGTAACCGGATATCTGGTAAGTTCCGCCCGGTCCCGGGGCGTTCCAGTTCAGGTTTATCTGCTGGGCGAACTCCACCGCCGTCAGGTTGGTCGGGGGCGGCCGGTTTATCCACGGGGCCGCCGGCACGGAATAGGAGAATATCGTGGCGGCCTGCCCGAAGATATCAATGGCCTGTATCCGGTAGAAGCACTTGTCGCCGGCGGTCATGCCGGTGTCCACGAACAGCGACACCGTGTTGCCCGGCGAGAGCAGCCACGTATAGGGTTTCTCCGAGCCGGCGTCACTCCCCCGCCATATTCGGTACGAGGTTATCGGCCAGGTCCCCGGGCTGACCGACCGCCAACCCAGCATGACCTGAACCGGGTCTTCCCCGTCGGTGGGATTGGCGTTCGTGAACTGGGGAATCCCCGGCGGAATCCCCGGCCCGCCCGCGGCCATGTTGGTGTTGCCGCTCTGGTTGCGCGGGCCGTTATCGTCGATGCAATCGACCGTGTAGTAGTAGACCTTCCCGTTGATTAAGCCGGCGTCGAGGAATACGGTCGCCGTGGTGCTCCAGAGGGTGGCGCACGGCGGCGGCGGATATATATCCCAGTTGTCCGGCCAGGTGGCCCGGTATACGCGGTACGCGCTGATGTTATAGGTTCCCGGGGTCGCCAGGCCCCAGTTCAACAGCACCTGCCCGTCGCCCGAATAGGCCGTCAGCCAGCCGGGCGTGGACGGAGGCGTCCCTCCGGTCACCACCGGCCCGGAGAATGGCGACGGGTTCGATATGGAGCCCTCCGCGCGGGCGTAGAAGTAGAAGGTCGAGGAAACGGGCTGGGCCTGGACGAAGACCGTCGCCCACGCGGGGGTCTGCCCGATGCATACCTCCAATGGCGGGACCCCGGAGAAGGTGGAGCGGTAGATGAGGTATCCGGTGGGCGGGTGGAAGCCGGGGACGGACAGGCACCATTCAATCTTCACCAGGTTGCCCGTCAGCGGCACCTTCACGGCGTCCAGGCAGGCTGGCGCGTTTATCGAGCCGCCGACCGTGGTTCCCCATCCCGTTACGCTGAACCCGCTGAAATTGGCCAGGGAATCCTGCGCCCTGACCCGGTAGTAGTAGATGTTCCCGTTGTCCAGCCCGGTGTCGAAGTAGGAGACCAGGCCCGTGCTTCCGGCAAGGACGGAAACGCATTCGGCGCAGGTGGCCCGCCACACCTCGTACATGGTCACCGGCGCGCCCATGGGGATGGAGGCGGTCCAGTTGAGCTGGCACTGCCCGTCATAGCCCTGCACCGTCAGCCCGGTCGGGGGCAGGGGCGGAACTCCCGTCACCGGAACCACCACCGTGGCGCTTCCCACCAGCACCGTGGCGCTGGCGTCGAAGTAGGTGGCGCTGGCCTGGTTGGCTATGGCGTTGCCCTGCATGAGCGTCGCGCTGACGTGGACCGCGAAGCCCAGTTCCCCGCTGGCCAGGCAGCCCACGGGGTTCACCTGCCAGCGGAGCACCAGCGGGTTGGACGTCCCATCAGCCGGCTGGCCCGCCGTCCACGGCCCCGCCGCGGAAGGCCCGTATGCGGCGGTGACCGTGACCCCCGGCGGGGCCCGGACCGAGAGGCTGTTCCCCAAATAAGTCGTCCCGTTCGGCAGGGTGTCAAAGATGGCTACCGCCCACGCGGACATGCCCGAGCCATTCACCCACGACACCGTATAGGCCAGCGGATTCCCCGCAACGACGCTGGTCTTGTCGGCCCTCTTCGAGAGGGAAACGTCCGCTGGCGGGGAGAGCGCGATAACCCGGTCGTAGAAGGCCAGGTAGATGCGCCCGTCGGGTGAAACCACGGGGGTGGCCACCATCCCCGTGAACGCCGAGGTGATACCCGAGTCCCATTGCCACAGCACCTTGCCGTCCGACTGCCGGAAGGCTATCAGCCCGTGCGCCTTGGTGCCCTTGTATGCCACGAGCAGCTTCCCGTCCGAAGTCAGGACCGGCGGCGGAACCTCGTCCACGTTCCCCCCGTTGATGGTCGCCGTCCACCGTTGGGTGCCGTCCGGGTTGAGCGCCGCCACGCGGAAAAGCACCTTCTCCGTCGTGACATACACCGAGCCGTCCGTCCCCACGGCCAGCCCCGTAACCCACCCCGGCGCGGCCCATTGCCACACATAGTTGCCGCCCTGGGTAAAGGCCCGCACTTCCTGTGCGCCCGCGTAGAGCCACCCCTGCGGGCCCACCGCCAGCATGTCGGCATAGGCCTGGACGCTCACTATCCCCTCTATCGTCCTCGTCCACATTACCGTCCCCTTGCCGTCGTAGCACTTGAGGCTGACCGGCAACACGCCTCCCCGCATGACAACCGTGTTCCCGTTGAACAGCATCGCCGGGTCCCCATTGCAGGTGCCCTTCATGTTGGCGTCCATCCACACCGTCGCACCATAGTCGCCGTAATCCTTCGCGGCATAGACGGTTGAGTCGGTGTTCCCCCATACCACCAATCCCCCCGGCGTTATCAGGGGGTCTAGCATGCAGTTCGACGCCCCGCTCGTCGCCGGCTCGATTAGCAGCCACTTCTGCGCAGTGGATGGGGTGAAATGGGCACCCAGCGAGGATTCCGTCTTGGCGGTGTTCAGCGGCGCATAGAGCGTGTCATCAGGCCCAATCAGCGGGGTCATCCGGTATTTATCGGAGCCGAATGAAATGCTGGACAGGAGCGCCCCCGAATAGGCGTCGTGCACGTCAATGTCCTGGAAATCTCCGGCGAGATAGAGGCGACCCCGGTGGAGTATCATCCCGCCGTCCGGGAAGTTGCTGTAGGGGCCATAGCGCCAGAGCTCCACCGGCGGCTTCGGTATGCATCCCGGGGTTATCCCCGTCCGGAACGAGTCACCCCGGGCCATGTTCCAGTCATTCCATGTCGGCTTGGCCCCAACGTTTGCGGATTCCGAGTAGAGCGGAACCGAGTCGGCGATGCGCACGCGGTAAGTCCAGGTGAATCCGTAGGCCGGACTGGCCGACGGGTCGAGGTACCTGGTCGTACCGGCGGGGAATCCGCCCGGCGGCGCGTAGAAGCCGTGCACGGGACTGAAGGGCCCGTCGGCCCCCGTGGCCCGGAACACCGTGTAAACGCTGATGGGACTCCCGTTGTTCGGATTGATGGTCGCCAGGTTCCACGACAGCAGGACGCGGTGCGGCCCCGGCAGGGCGGTAACCACCGGCGGGACGGGCCCCGCGCCTACCGCCACGACCTTGGCCGAAGCCACGGGACCGAATGGCCCGGGCCGGTACGAACCATCCAGCGCCCTCACCCGGTATGAGTAGGTCTGGTTGCCTACCAGCCCGGCGTCGGTGTATTCGGTCGTGGCCTCATACACTGTCGCGAGGAAGGAAAGCAGTCCGCCCGTGCAGGAGGCCCGGAATATCTCGTAGGCGGTCGTCGGGTTCCCGGCGCAGGCCGCCGGCGCCCAGTTCAGGTAGACCTGGAGCGGCTGGCCCAGCGCGGTGAGGGTGACCGGCGCGCAGATGGGCGAGGTGACCAGCGTGCTGACGGTGGCGCTGTTCAGGAAGTTGGTCGTCGAGCCGTCGAAGACCGTGCCGCAGACGCTGTTGCGGAGGGGACTGCCGTCCGGCAGGGTCGAGCTAACCAGCACCGCGAAGGCCAGTTCCCCGCTGGAATCCCCCGGCACGGTCGAGATGTGCCAGCGGAGGAACAGCGGGACGCCGGTGCCGTCAGCCGGCTGTCCGTTTGTCCACGGCCCCGCCGGCGCCGTGGCGTAACTCGCCGCCACGGTGACGCCGTCGGGCACCCGGCAGGACAGGCTGTTGCCGAAATAAGTCGTCCCGTTCGGCAGGGTGTCACGGATGTACAACCCGCCGGAGGCCATCCCCGTCGCGTTGCTCCAGGTAACCGTGTAGTCGAGGATGTCCCCGCCCATGATGCCCGTCTTGCCGGCGCGCTTGCTCAGCGACAACTCCGCCGGCGCGCACAGCGCAACCAGGTCGGTGTCAAACGAAACGTATATCCGCCCGTCCGGGGGAACCAGCGGGGCGGTCTCATAACCGACGAAGGTCGCCCCCACCCCCGCGTCCCAATTCCAGAGGCATACCCCGTCGGCCGCCCGCAGGCACGTGATGCCGTGCTGTTTGGGGTTGGTGTCGTATTTGTAGGACGCCAGGATTTTTCCGTCGGAGGTCAGGACTGGCGGCGGCGCCTGGGTCGCCAGTCCCCCGTTCAGGGTCGCCGACCACTTGGCGCTGCCGTCCGGGTTCAGCGCCATCACGCGGACCAGCACGCCGTCGGTGGAGAAATAGGAGGAGCCGTCCGGTCCCACCGCCACCCCCACCACGGTTCCCGGTTCCGTCCAGCGCGAAAGGTAGTTCCCGTCCTGGTCGAACACCCGGAGGTCGTTCGTACCGGCGTAAATCTGGCCCTGCGGCCCCACGGCCAGCGCCCGGCCATACACCTGGGTGGTCATGATTCCCGAGAGGGTCCGCGACCACACCGTCTGGCCGTTGCGGTCCAGGACGACCAGCTTCTGCGGCTCCGCCGCGGCCTTCAGCATCACGGCGATGTTCCCGTTCATCAGGACCGCCGGTGCGCCCACGCAGGAGAATCCGGGGTTGGAACTCACCCACACCGTCGTCCCCGACGCGCCATTGTCACGGCTGGCGTATATGTTGCCCTCGTCGTTGCCCCATACGATAAGTCCGCCGGGCATGATGGTCGGGTCCATCTTGCAGAGCGAAACGCCGTTGGAGGCCGGTTGGGTGCTTATCCACCGCTGGGTGAGGCTGGCCGGCCCGGTTATCGAGAGCAGGGTGGACTCGGTTTTGGCGGTGTTCAGGGAGGCGTAGAACGCGTCATCGGGACCGAAGGCCGGAATCATGCGGAATATGTCCGCCCCGAAGGACACGGATTTTATCAGGAGGCCCGCCATTGTCGGCGGGAAGGCGTCAAAGATGGTCATGTCCTGGAAGTTGTCGGCGTTGATGATTATCTTGTTCCAGTAGGACAACCCCGCCGGCGGGAACTGGTTGTAGCTGGCGTCGTAACGCCAAATCTCGACCGGCTGTCGTGGAACCTTCCCCGGCGTGCACCCCGTCCGGTAGGAGTCGTTCCGGTCCTGCCACCAGTTCCCCCACATCGGGGTTACCGTCTTGACCGCTGAATTGCTACTCATGTTTCCGGCGGCGTCGCAAACAGTGACGTAGTATGAATATGATTTCCCGTAGGCGGGCGACGCGGTCATGTCCACGAAGTCGGTGGCCGTCAGGTCCGGGAACCCGCCCGGCGGCGCGTAGAAACGGTGGACTTCCGAGAACGGCCCCGCCGCCCCCGTGCTCCGGAACACCCGGTAATAGCTTATCGGGGAGAGGTTGCTCGGATTTGTGTTCAGTAGCGGCCAAGTCAGGATGGCCCGGTGCGGGCCAGGAACCGCCGTAACAAGGGGCGGGGACGGGAGCGTGAAAGAAGGCGGCGGCAGGGGGGCACTGCCGGTGCCGAAATACTTCCTCAGCCACGCCCGTGAGGCGTTCGTGGCCGAGGCCCCGTCGATGAAGCCGCAGACATAGGTCGTCTCGTCCGGCAGCACGGCAATGCCGCGACCGGTGTCCGTGGCGTTCCCGCCGCCGTTGAACGTCCTTGTCAGCATAACCGCCTGCCCGTCGGCCGATATCTTCGCCCACCAGATGTCGTTGCCGGTCGAGCGGGTCTCGTAACCGGCCACGAACACGGTCCCGCCCAGGACTGCCACCGCGCGCGCGCCGTCCACTCCCACGAAGCCATCGGCATTGTGGGTGCGGCTCCATACGAGCGTCCCCACGGCGTCGTTGAGGTATTTCCCAACGTATCCGTCATAGCCGAACCCGGTATCGTTGACTATGCCGGCGACCACTATCTTCCCGTCATACGGGTCAACCGTGACAGCATTCGCAGCGACACTGCTGAACTTTCCGGTTCCGTCGAATGTCCGGATCCAGACGGCCGTCCCCACCGGGTCATACTTCCTTACGAAGCCCCTGGATTCACCTACCACAAACGTGAGCATTCCCGCCACGAAGACGTTGCCCGAGCCATCCACCGCCACCCCCCGCCCTTCGTCGGACAGCGCCGCATTGTCGATGAACTTCTCCCACATTGGCGTCCCGTCAAGCCCATACTTGCGGACCACCACGTCAGCGGTGGCATTTGATTCGCTTCCCGCCACCACGACCGCCTCCTGCCCGGCGCGCAGGTCCAGTGCCACGGCGTTGTAGACGTCCGCTCCGCTGGCGCTCCCGTTCATCGTCCTTGTCCACAGGGGCGGCCAGGTGCCGTTGCCGGACATCTTCGCCAGGAAGGAATTGGCACCCTGTCCGGCCAGCCCCTGGAAATCACCCGCTATGTATATGTTGTCCGAGGCGTCAACGGTCACCCCGTAAACATGCTCGTTCCCCTCCGTGGCATAGGCCGGAGGCAGGTCGCCGCCCCTGATGGTGCGCGACCATATCAGCACCCCGTCCGGCTGGTACCGCGCCACCCAGGCGTCGAGCCCCTGCCCGGTGGAGGTCAGCGACCCGGCCACGACAATTTCGCCGTTGTACGCCAGCGCCACCGCATAGGCGGCGTTCGTGGTGGCGTTGGCGACCATCCCGGAGCCCATGGCCGTGCGGGTCCAGAGCGCCTCGCCCTGCGGGACGAAGACCGGCATGGCGCTGGCCTCATTGGATTCCCCGGACTCGTTGGGGATCGGGGTCAGGTCGTCGAACGCCTTGACCTTATAGAAATAGGTGTTGCCAAGGTAAACATTGGAATCCGTGTAGGAAGTCGAATACCACCCGTAAAGTTTGGCGATTGGCGTCGGGGATTCCCCGCCGGACACAGCACCCCGGTAAACGTAGTATCCGGACACGTTGTAGGTGCCCTTTACGGAGGGCAGCCAGTTTATGTAGACCGCGGCCGGGATGCCGGTGGCGGCCAGGCTCCCTGGTGTCCCCGGTCCCGGTCCCCCGCCGCCCGCTCCGGTGTCATACTTCCTCAGCCAGATGCGCGAGTCGCCTATGGTCGGGACTTCCAAGCCCGCGACATAGAGGGCGCCGTCCATCCAAAGCACGCCGTTCGCCCAGTCGCTCTCGGTTGCGGCCCCGCTATAGATGTCGGACCAGACGGTCGCCGTCCCATCGGGACTGTATTTGGCGACCCAGATATCGCTCAGGGAGGCGGCGAAATTCACCTGCCCGGCCACGTATATGCTTCCCGAGGGGTCGATGCCCACCCCGGTCGCGTTGTCGCCCGTCGAGCCCCATCCCGAGTATGAATAGCTCCATACGGTGTTTCCGGTCGTCCCGGATAAACGGCTGAACCAGAACCTCATCTGCGAGTTCCAGACGTAGCCTGTGGCCACGACGTCACCGTCCCCCCGGACGGCCACCCCATACGCTATGTCGTTGGCCGCCCCGGGAGAGGAAACCGTCTTGGTCCACAGGGACGTTCCATAAATCGCCATCGGATACTTGCGCAGCCAGATGTCCGCGTTGCCGGCCACCAGCGTGGAATTGCCGCAGACATACACGCCCGAAGCGTCAACCGCGATTCCCGAGCCCGAATCCAAAAGGTTCGCCCCGCTGGGATTCTCGCAAACCGTCGCACTGGTTGACCCCAACGGGGTAAGCCTGACAACGAATATGTCGGCGTTGGTGGCGCTGTAGAACAGCTGTCCCGTGCCGTATACGAACTCCGCGTCATCCACAGCCAGCCCCTTGATGCTGCTTGACGAGGTCGGCAGGCTTCCCGCGAAGGTCCGGGTCCACAGGACCGCGCTTCCGTCCGCCGCGATTTTGCTTATGAATGCCCAGTACCTCTTGCTGGGGGTTACCTGTTCCACCATCCTGCCGCCCACGTATATTGCCCCGGAGGTGGCGTCCACTGCGACCGCGTACCCATTGTCGTCGTTGTTGCCCGCGCCGTTTAACGTCACTGTCCACAGAACCGTAGGGCCGCTGGAGGGGAACGGGTCCAGCTTCTGCACCCAGCAATCCAGTCCCTGCCCCGTCGTGGACCGGGTGCCCGCCACGACTATCAGCCCGCCGGGTGCGGCGGCAACCGCGTAGGCCTGCTCGTTGCTGTCCTGGCTTATGGCCGGGAATCCGTCCAGCGTATAAGTCCAGACGATGCTTCCGTCCGCCGCGAAACTTGCGGCGGATGCCAGCACCGCGCCGGCGAGCGCCAGGCGGCGGGCCGTGCGGGGGCCGGTATTCAAAATACCGGCCCCCCGGCCATCACTGGCCTTTCGGCCTCAATCGACATAGGTCATGGTGCTTGTGGCCGTGGCACCGTCGGAAAACGCCACGGTAATCGGGTACGAGGTGTTGACCTGTCCTATCGGAATTCCGTTGACCACGATTAGCGAGTTGTCCATCGTAGTTCCCGCGTAGGGCCGGCTGTTGAGTGTCATTGTCGGGCTGTTGTCGCGCCCCGACTCGGTAAAACCGTTCCCAAGCAGTTCCAGCGCCCCGCCGGTGGTCGGTATGAACGCATCCTGAAGCTGGAGCCCCTTCAGCGGGGGCCCAAAGGTGAACCCTCCCAGGACTTCGTTGTTAATCTTGAGCGTCACCACGCCCTGGATGCCGGAGGTTGGAATTCCCACCCGGATAAGCCGTGGATTCACGTATTCCACGGATGCGGCGGGTATGTTGCCGAACATGATGACCGCTCCCTCCGGCAGTGCATCACCCTCTCCGCTGATATTGACGTGCCCGCTGTTCCCGTTCTTTGGTGCAAACTTAGCCATTGCTCCCTCCTTTGGCCGTAGCCCCATACATTGGTCTTATGTCACGAAACCCGTGTTTTGAGGTGGTGTAAAATCCGTCGTGGAACAATAAAGGGGTATCTGCGGAATCGAGGCGCCGAAAAAGCCTCCGTTCCGGTTGGCGGTTGACCGAAAACGCTTTCAAATACAGGCGACTGATCTTTTTCTGATCCTACCTTCAAGCCCTCCAAGCCCCGAAAAACTTGCCCAAACCTCCGGATTACGGATTAAAAAGCCAGGTCCAGCCCCTCGTATGAAAGGAATGTGCGCTTGAATTCCTTGCGCGCATCCTCGAGTATTTTCTTCATCATTTTATCAGAATGGTTGGGTTCGTGGTGCCAGAGGATCAGCCGTTTCGCCTTTGCCAGCTTGGCTATCTTGGTTGCTTCCAGCCACGTCGAGTGTCCCCAGTCCTTTTTCTTCTCCCATTCCTCCGGGGTGTACATGCTGTCGTAGGTGAAGGCGTCGCAATCGCGCACGAGGTCGATGACGTTCTGGTCCGGCTCGTTGGTGTGGTTCGTGTCGGTGATGTGCGTATACACCCGCTTCTTGCCCTTCTCCACCGACTCCACGCGGTAACCGAGCGCTCCGTTCTGGTGGTTCAGCCGGCCGACGATTACGGTGACCGTTGGCGACAGCTTCACCTGGTCGCCCGCGGCCACGTCGTTGAATTCCATGTGCGCCCGCATAATCGACATCGGAACGGGGAACCAGGGCGGAATCATGATGCCGGAGAGCTGGTCCTTTATCCCCATCCCGTCCTTGTTCTCGCCGTAAACCTTGAACGCGTTCGTCGGAACAAATGCCGGGGTGAAAAAAGGCCACCCCTGTACGTGGTCGTGATGAACATGGGTGAAAAATATCGATGCGCGCACCGGCTTCCCATCCTTCAGCATCCGGTCGCCGAGCGGCCTGATGCCGCTTCCGGCGTCAAAAATAATGGATTCGCCCCCGGCGGTAACCTCGATGCAGGGCGTGTTTCCGCCCATTCCCCGGGTTTCCGGACCGGGTACCGGTATGCTTCCCCTGACCCCCCAGAACCTGACCTTCATGGCTAAAATTATACGTAAATCGGCACTATCCCGCCACCCCCAAAATCCTTTAAGAAGGGCATTTGTGACTCAAATCACAATCTCCTCCCTCCCTTACCTTCCTCCCACCTCTGGAGTCATGGAATCAAATCTGCTTTGGTTTATGCACTCCATGAAAAGGAGAGGGACCCAGGACTGTAAGGGAGCTGGGCGATAAGGGCGGGTGCGAGGGGGCGGCCTTCGAGCGTCGTATGAGGACCGCTTCGGAATCGCGCCCTGAGTCGGTCCGCTCCTGCGGACCGTCGAAGGGCAGCGATGGAGAATGAGCGGCCATGGTTCCGAGCCCCCTTCGGGGCGAGGAGAGCGAAAGGTCCGAATCCGAGCAAGGCGGCCGCGGTGGGGCCGCCTTGCGTACGCGAAAAGGGCGCCCCGAGCACTTTATTTCGCACTAGGCCCGCGGGGCCCCTCAGCCCGGCTTGAACCCGTATGGGAATGGCGTGTCGATGTATTTCTTTATGGCGCGGGCGTAGTCCTCGTCCAAGAGGTCGGACGGAATCCGCAGGGTTATGCCGGCGGGGACATTGCGGGCGTCCCGGAGAACCTCCAGGTTCGCCTCGTAAATCAGCGTCCACAGCCGGTAATCGCCCAGCAGGCTCCCCGCCAGGTTCCACAGATTGTCCCCCCGCTCCGTCTTGTAATATGTCGCGAGTCCCGCCTGCCTGGCCCGGGCGGCCGCCTGGGCGGCGTAGGCACGCGCGGTCCCCTCTTTCCCCGCATTCCTTGCAATAACCGCGAGGAGCTCGCAGGCCCTCACCTGCGCCAATGAGGGCTTTCCATCGGCCGTAGGCCTGCCAACCAGCCGCTCCAGGACCTTTCCCGCTTCTTCCGTTGATCCGCTTTCCATTACAGTCATGGCTCGCTGGTAATCGCGCCTCATCGTGGCCTCGCGCATGGTCAGCACGGACGCATGCCCGCCGGCAGCCAGCGGAGCCGCCATCTCCTTTCCGCTCGCTTCCTTCGCCACCAGACGTATCTTCACGGTTTCCTGGTTCGGCACGATGGCGCCCCGGTCGTCCAGCCCGTCCCACTTCAGCGCTTTTGGCGGCAGTCCGACCCCCGCGATGGTGCGCACGACGGTCCCGGAAGGCCCGGAAATCTCGATGCGCCACTCGGAAACAGGGGCGCCAAACTTTATTTCCCGCGGACGCAGCTCCACGGGCGCCGGCTTCGAGGTGGATATTGCGCCGGAGGTCGGGGAGATGGGAACGCCAACCTCTATTCCAATATTGCCCGTAATTCCGGGCCTTAATCCCAGGTCATTCGACTTGTTACGCAGGTTCTGGAGATACAGCCCCCATATTGCGGCGGTTAGCCGGAGCTTCATTCCGCCGGGTATATTTATCTCCCTCCATGCCGCTCCCACTCCCGCATTGCCGTTTCTTCCGTCCAATTCGGCCAACAGCCGGTATGTTCCCGTCAGGAACAGCTCGCCTCCGCCAAACGCTCCACTAAGTTTTTTATTGTTCGGCCCCCGGCCCAGGAACCGGCCCGTACCTATGCCCGCATATGCCCGGCCGAATGTCGCTATTCCTTTGCGCAGGACGGCGTAAAACGAGTTGTTTTCGGGGTGGTCAAAATAGGCCTCGCTTCCGACCGGATATCCGGTGTATTCAACTGGATGTTCGTTCCCGGTGATGTCTATTCCGCCAACGGCCAGTCCGGGGATATAGTCGCATTCCCTGAGCAGGCGCACCCGGAAACGGCCCGCCGCGCTCCCAACACCCGGCACGGCGTTATTCATGGATGCCCCGAATTCCGCGAATCCGAACAATCCTATTTCCGCCGTCCAAACGCACCCCATCCGGGCCAGTCCACGAGGCGTTCGTCCGGGGTATTCGGTGAAGGTCTTGCCGCCTCCGGCCAGCTTAAAGCTTCCCTCCGAAAGGACATCGGGTGATGGAATCATCAGCAGGCTTCGCTGTTCGGTCGCTCCCTTCGCGCCCGATAGAGCCCCCCAGCACAACAGCGCGGCAACCACGCCTATGGCAAACAAGCGCCTCATATTAGAAAATTAGCACGGAATCCCGGAATCATCCCCCCCGTTTTCACGAATACATTGGTAGATATATCCTTCCGGCCGCCCTTAACCGGCCGCTCCCACCCCCTACTTCTGCTTTTTCACGGCCTCCGTTAGGCGTTCGGCCATGGCCTTGATGCCTTCGCGCATCTCGGCCAGGTTCTTCCCCTCGGCTTCGTCCGAATATATGGCTTTCGCCGTCTCGACGTCAATCACCCGCATGGAGAGCATGTAGGCGTCCATCACCTTCCCGAACGAGCCCACCACGAGGTAGCGGACGTTCAGTATCTTCCCCAGCTTTACGGCGCACTCCTGGCTGGTGCACCCGGTCTGCTGGAAGGCCTGCTCGGAGAGAACCTTGTCCATGTTGGCCTTCTCCACGATGTTGAAGGTTCCCTCGTTTATCAGCTTGTTGCGCAGCATGTCGGAAATCACCGCCGAGTCGCCCGCCGACACGTTCTGCGGCTCGAAGTTCGCCACGGCCATCGTCCGCTCCTTCTGCTCAATGAAGAACTTCGGCCCCTCGGGCGGCTTGCGGTCCGCCCCAAACGACCAGCCCAGCGAGAACATGTGCGACATCCCCATCCCCGCCTCCGCCGCGTTTATTGGAAGCCGGAAGGCGTAATCCAGCGACCAGTCCCGCCAGGGGACCGTGAAGCCGAACCGGAGCGAGCCGTCCTTTCCGCCTGAAACGTAGCCCATCCGGAGGTCGAACCACTTGCTGGCGTTCCACACGATTCCCCCGCCGAACAGCAGGCCGAAGGAAACCGACTGGTTCGCCGTGCTGGTGCCCGAATCCTGCGAACTGGAACCGTTGTTCGTGTTCGTTGGCGGCGACATGGAGAACGGGATGCCGCAGTCCAAACCAACCTGGCCGTTGAACCACCCCTTGGACTTGAAGGCGAGCCCAAGCCCGATTCCGGCGGCATCGGCCGGCATGACCGTCCAGGACACACCCAAATCCAGCTTCCCGAGGCTCATCGTGGTCCCCAGCTTTAGCATGACGTTGTCCTGGCTGATGTTCCCCATGTTACTGCCGGACTCTCCTTGCTCGAACTTCGCGCTTCCAAACCCCCATTGCCCGTGCAGGAACTGCACCCCCAGGCTCACGAATTCCCACTGGTAAAGTCCGGCCATCCCGACCTGCATGAACGCGGGGGCCACCTTCGTCCCGGTGGAATTCCCCAGTTCGTCGAGTTCCTCGAACGCGGCCATGCTCATCGCGGAAAACAGCATCGCCCCTCCGAAGGTTCCGGCCTCCGTCTTCTGGCCCCCCCAGCCAGCCGCGACGTTAAGCAGGTTCTCCCCTCCCGCGAACATGGCCATTTCGGACATGCCGATTTCCCAGGTTCTGGGCTGGTTGGCGAGCATTGCGGGATTCACGAAGGCGCGGAACACGTCGTAACTTCCGTAGGCAAATCCCGCCCCCTCCATCCGGGGGCTCAGGGACAGCCGGTATATTTCCCCGCTCGCCGACCCGGACAACTCCGTTCCCGAAAGCAGCAGCACAACCGCCGCCCCGCCCAGCATCCGCGATATCGTCCCGCCGCGGCTCACTGGTCCCTCGAGATGACCATGACCTGCTTCCGGTCATTGACGCTGGCGCCTCCGACCGCAATCCAGTAGACTCCCGTTTTCAGGGGAACCTTGCCGTCGAGCTTGCCGTCCCAGTAAACGATGGCCTCGCCGTTGGAATCCAGGTTCACCCTCCATTCACTGTCTCCGCTCGTCTGTCCCCAGGCAGTCCGGGGATTGATGGCGCCGAGCGCGTATCCGGAAGGCCCGATAACGGCCAGCGCGACCTTGCCGCCGGGGGCTCCGTGGATAATTATTATCGCCTTGTCGCCGTCCTCTGTATGGATGATGTTGCGCCTGACCTCGATTTTCCCCTTCCCCACCGCGTGTTCCGCCTGGGAGTCGCCCAGCGCCATCACCCAATACCGGGGAGACTCCCTGCCTCCGTCCCCGCAAGAGCCCCCCGAAAATGTCCCTCCGGCATATATCCGCCCGCTGGTGGCAACGATGGAATTGAACGTTATCGATTCCGTGTCCGATGAAGAGCAGTATGACTTCAGCAGGGGGGCGAACTGGGCCTGTATCCACAGGTTGCTCCACGAAGAATCAGGGCACGTGTCACATCGCTTTGCGATCCTCGCTTCGACCAGCGCCACCCCCCTAATCTCGCTGGTGATGTTTTGCCCTGACGATGTATCCTGCAAACTGCAGGCCAGCGCGATGTTCCCGTCGGGCGTGAACGCCAGCGCGGCCGGCATTGCTCCGAACATGCTGCCCGAGTTGTAGCCCTGAAGCGGATCCGGGGACACCGTGGACGCTTCGGCTGTGCTTAAATTTGACGGGTTGATTTTGTAGAAGTCCCCGGAATTCCCGCAACCCGGGCAGCTGGATTGCATCCGGAGTGCATAGATGTAATGGTCCGGCCCCCAGGCCATCCGTCCGCCGGTCTTGCTGTAGCTGAAGGGAACCGTCGAAAAATCATACTTGATTTTTTCAATCCACGGCGTGGTCGGAGAGGTGCCGTTGATTTCAGAGACATAGACGTTCCCCGTGGGGTCCACCAGCATGTCAACAATATCACCCTTGACCGCCTTTGAAATACTAAAAACCGGCGATTTGCCCGAGATGTCATACTTGTAGACGCTTGCCCCGCCTCCGACATATGCGAAGTTGGATTGAAGCACCAGGCTGGCCGCCGCAGTTCCCGTTACACTGTAAGTCCACAGTTCGCTTCCGTTCTTGTTCCATTTGGCGAGGTACATAAACCCGAGATAGTCCCCCGCCAGGAAGATGTTGTTCGACCCGTCCACCTCCACCGCCTTTATCCACATACTGCAGGAGGTACCGCATGTTATGTCCTTCGTCCAGAGCACCGCACCCGCCGGCGATACTTTGACGACATTGGTTGTGGTTTGCCCCGAACCGCCCATGACCGCCACGATGTTGCCTTCCCGGTCCAACGCAATGTCGCTGACCTTCAAGGCATTGGCTGAATAACCGGCGGTCCCGTTCCCGAAATGCGCGGAATACTTCCCGGTGCACCAGAGCGGGACATAGGGCAGGGCAAAGGCGGACTGGGCGGCCAGAGTCGCGGCAAAGGCCCAAATTACTCCCCTGATTAGCATGCATTACCTATAGGGAACACTACTGCCGCTGTCAAGGCGGAGAAAACGACGGATTGGAGGGGCCAGCATTATTCCTTCTTCCTAAACGGGTAATACAAAATCAATGCAATGTGTCGGTGGATGGACAAAATATCCGTCTGTTCCTCTTCCTTTTATGGAGCTTACAACTGATATCTTCTTTTATTCCGAGGCTTCCCCGAAGCTCCCCCCGCCGGACAGCCGAGCGGCCATCCCTGCAATCGAGTTCTCCAGGGCGTCCGAGGTGTTTCCCTTGGCCTTGTCCGCAAAGACGACCTCGCCCGATTCCACTTCGATGACGCGCACATTGACGAAGGAATCCCCCATCAGCTTCCCGAATTCGCCGACAATCATCAGCTTCACATTCAGGATTTTTCCCAGCTTGACGGCGCATTCGGAGGAGGTGCAACCGGTCTGCTGGAACGTCTGTTCGGCGAGAATCTTGTCCATGTTGGACTTCTCGACCACCTTGAACTTCCCGTTTTTCACCAATTCGCCACGCAACAGCGAGGTGATTACCGAGGCGTCGCCGGCCGACACCCCGGTGGCCTGCAAATCCGCCACGGCCAGCGTCTCTCCGCGCGGCCGGGAGAAAACCCGGGTCGAGGCCGGGGCCTGTGGAACCGTCCCTACCTGGCTCCACCCTCTTTCACCCGCCACCTGTCCGCCCATTGTCGCCACAGCACAACCCGAAAGAATTCCTGCCCCTACCAATGCCATCAGGCTCTTTACCATTAATTCCGCTAATCCGGATGCGCCGCGCTTCATTTATCCCTCCTTATTCCCCTTTTGATTTCTTTTTATCCTATCCTTTTTTTCATAAGACTGACAGCTGATAGCTGACAGCTGAAAGCAAGCCAGCCTTGCTGGCGCGCCATGAGCTCATAGTCGAATGGCTATCCTCTCAATTATTCATCCCCGGTATTTTCCCCGTCTTTAACTGCCGGATATTCGGGGAGCGCCGCAGTTTCCTCAGCGCCTTCATTTCTATCTGCCTTATGCGCTCGCGGGTTACCCCGAATACCTCGCCAACCTCTTCCAGCGTGTGGGCCCTTTCGTGCGTTCCCAGGCCAAACCTCATGCGAATTATCTCCGCTTCCCGTTCCTTGAGAACCAGGAGGGAGGCGCCGACACGATTGCGGTGGAGCATGTATTCCGCGAGTGCAGCCGGTGATTTTGCGCTCCGGTCCTCCACCATGTCGCCCAGCACGGCATCCCCTTCACTGCTGACGGAAGTTTCGAGTGAAATCGCCTGCGGCATTACCTTGATTATCTGCTCCACCTTGCCGATGTTCACCCCCATCCGCTTCGCCAGGTCCTCGTTGTCCGGGCTCTTTCCAGTCTCGCGCTGGAGGTCCTGCTTCGTCCTGTTAAGCAGGTTCATGGCTTCATGTATGTGCACTGGCACCCGTATCGTGCGCGCCTTGTCGGCTACCGCCCGTGTTATGCCCTGCCTGATCCACCATGTCGCATAGGTGGAAAACTTGAAGCCCCGCCTGTATTCGAATTTCTCGGCGCTCCGTATCAGCCCGATGTTCCCCTCCTGGATAAGGTCGAGAAAAGGCAGGCCGCGGTTGACGTATTTTTTCGCTATGGAAACGACCAGCCGGAGGTTCGCCCGGACCAGGTTCTCCCTTCCCTCATGCGCCTCCCGCTCGCCTTCCGCCACGTTCCGCCCCAGTTCCTCCAGCTCTACCCCGCTGGCCATGCTCTCCTTCTCCAGCCCGGCCAGTTCGATTGCGGCCTCCCGGTAATGCTTTCCCGAATCTCCGTTTCCGTCTCCCCCGCGTCTCAGGAAGGTCAGCCGCTTCCGCAGGCCCTCGGCCTTGCTCGAGGCGGTCTTGAGCATGTTCAGGAGCCGGCTCCTTTCATGTGGATTCAGCTTTATCTTGTGGAGTTCCTTCACTATCCGGTCCCGCAACTCCCTTGCCTGGGGACTCCTGGGGCCAATGACCGCGGTTTTCATGTCCCTTTATGCTACGCCTATTTAACGAGAGCGATATTCTTGAGCCCTGGCTGGAAATATACCGTTTTAACCCCCCTGAACCATGAGCCTTGGTCGAATGGTTCCAGAATCAGGCTAATGGCTGACTACTAACAGCTTCTTCTAGAAATAATATCCCAATGTCCCGAGGAACGATATATCTGGAAGCTTGACGGTAAAGATGTCTGCGCGTTCGCTGGTTATTGGTGTCTTGTCAACGGATGTTTCGTTGGACCACTTATCCACCCTCACGGACAATGAATCCTCGCCGTAGGGGTGGTATTGTCCCAGCACCGTAAATCCCAGCCGTTCGTTTATTTTCCATTCAATTCCGGCCTGCGCAAGAAAACTCGGGATGAACTTGCCGTCTTTGTCGTAGCCGTAGATATAATGAGCCTCGCATATATCAGTGACATCCCAATCCATTCCCCATAACACTTGTTGCGTCACTGTATTCGGCGAACCTCATTAGGTTACAGTTTTATTGCTTTTAGAGTAGTTTGTCGATATTTCGCTGTTTTGTTCCTCTGAAAAAATGCAGTAGGCCAGGGCGACACCAAGGCCGCCAAACGCCGTCAGGCGGTTGCTCAGGTTGCGGACATAGTTTATTGTCGTTCCCCCGCTAAAGGTCTCGTTAAAAGTGGAGCGATAATTCTTTGTGGTTTCGGGATCGATGTATTCAAAAGGACCGGAGGTTTTAAGGTCGAACTGGGCATCGGATGAATATCCGCCCAGAAGGCTCGCAAATATGTCCAGCATCAGCCAATCCCTGATAAAGTAGCGCCCGCCGATTCCCGCGCTTCCCTCCCTTGCTCCCCCGGCGTGCACCTTCTCCAGCGTATTCGAATAATCGGCTCCACCCAAGGTCCCGGTATACACCTTTGTCGAATTTGCCCTTGAGGAACCCATGCCATAGTCACCAAAGAAATATATGCACAGCGGGTGGGCCTCTATTCCCTTCTGCTGGCTGGCCGGCGGCGGCGCCTCACCGGTGAGCTGGGTCACCAGCTCGTCGGCGGCCCTGTCCACGTTGCGCGGGTCGATGTCCTTGACCTATCCGGAGCGCTCTATCTCGCCTGTTTCCACGTTTACCAGGTTGGCCGACATGTAGCGTATCCCGCCGAGCATGCCGTAGTTGCCGACTATCATCTTTTTGACATTGAGCAGTTTCCCGAGCTTTACGGCGCACTCCTGGCTGGTGCACCCCGTCTGCTGGAAGGCCTGCTCGGCGAGGATGCTTTCCATGTTCTTCTTGTCAACGACCCTGAACTTGCCCGAACGGACCATGGCCGAGCGGACGAAGTCGGCCATGATGCTCGCCTCGGTCGCCGGAGCGTTGGAGGCGGCGAAATCCATTATGGCCACCGCCTGTTTTTCCTCTGTTGCGCCGTGGGCCGGGATTCCGTAGATTGCTGCGGTAACAATAATCGCCAGGAAACGGACGGGGTGTTTGCTCATCCCCGGATTAGTTGACTCCCCTGCCTTCCCCGTAAAACTGCGGTCCGCCCGCTCCCAGCCGTTTTGGCATCCCCTCTCCAGAATCCCGCTGATAACTGACGACTGATAACTAAAAACTGCCGCTTTGCCGGCGCGGGGCAAATATCTGGTTGGGTTCCTGAAGTTCTTCTGCCCTATTGCCTATCGCTGGCCGCTGAGGGCTTAAAGCCGGTTTCTATCGGTTATTTCTTCTGCTCCGCTATCTTCCTCAGGGAAACCAGGTCTGCCTTGTCCTGCTCGCGACCCGTTTCCTTGCTCTTTATCAGGTCGGCCAGGCTGACGAACGGGATGACCACCGACTCGAATTCGGCTTCCCAGCGGCGCTCATTGCATGCATTATAGTCAGGCAGGCCCCACGGTTTCGTGAAAATATCAACGCGAATCTGGTCAGCGAATATCAGCACGGGCTTGCCGAGTATCTCGTCCGCAGTCAAATCCTTGGCAATTCCGAAACCGACTTCCGAAAGCGCACCAATCAGGCGCTCCGCATTATCCTTGGAAGGCCTTATGAATATGTCCACGTCAAGGGTTGTTCTTGGGAGGCCATAGGCTATTGCCGCCCATCCGCCTATGACGAGGAAATCCACCTTATGCTGGCGCAGGTGCGCGCACAGGGTTGGAAAATCCGGATTGGTCAGGCTAGGCGGAAAGGCGCGCCTCCGGGCTGACGGCTCCACGTTTTACGGGGCGGCTAACGCCGTTTATCCGGGGTTTCTCATACGGATGGTGCAATGAATAATAGAGCCTGAAGGCGGCGTTGGCCTGCCTAAGCCGCTCCTGCGGGCTGAGTCGAAGCGCGTCTTCCAGCGCCTTTGCATCTATCCTGATAATACGTTCCATACGAAGATTTTACCCCCCGAGGATATTCCATGCATCCCCCAGGCTCCATTTTTGAATCCCACCTCTGTTTTGCTGCAGAAGGCTTATGGCTGAGAGCCAAAAGCTGGCTCTTGGCCGACGTGGGGCAAAGGATTGGAGATTATTTGGACTGGCGCCTGGCGAGGTCGAATGCTTCACCCTGGAAATGCCTCAACAACCGCTCCTTACCCAACTGCGACTCAGCGTAAATGCGGCCGCCTTGACCAAGCTTTTTTCGTTCCGGTTCGTTGTCCAACAACCGACAGATGGCGTCCGCGAACGCCCTTGCTTCGCCCGCCTCAACCACGATGCCGTGTCCTGGGACTATTTTCGCGACCTGCGTTCCTTGGGAAGCCATCGCCACGACCGGACGGCCGCTCGCGAACATTCCCGTCAGCCTCGAAGGCATCACCAAATCCCCTATCTCGGCCCGCTGGGGCAGGAGGTGGATGTCCGCCATATTGAGCAGTTCGTTCAGCCTTTCCTTGGGCTGGAGCGGGATGAACCGGACGTTGGAAAGCCCCCGGGCCGCCGCTTCCAGCCGCGGCCGGGCCGCGCCGTCCCCGCACAGGACGAAAAGGCAATCCTTCCTGCCTTCCAGCAGGCGCGCCGCATCAATCAGCGTTTCCAGCCCCTGCTTCTCCCCCATATTCCCCGCGCATAATGCCACACGGACATCTTCTGCAATCCCCAGCGTCTTCTTGAGGGGGCTTGGCCCTTCTAGGGGGTGGATTTCCGATATGTCCACCCAGTTCGGAAATAATACCGTCCTGTCCGGAGGCACACCCTTGTCCACCACCCGCTTTAACATCATTCCCGAAATGGTGGAGACTCGGTCGAACCGGCGCATGAGGAATCCTTCAATCCCCTTGACCATCCGGCGTAATATCCCCGAGCGCACCAGCCCGAGGTCGAACGCGGCGTCTACTTCAAAGTCGAGGATGTGCAGCCACGCCTTTGCCCCCGCCAGCCGCGCAGCCAGCCAGGCCGCGGGCGCGCACACGATGGCCGGAGCGGCAACCCAAACGATATCCGGCCTCCAGGTCAGCCCCAGCCAAAATGCCACAAACTTACTGGAAACGGCGAAACTCAGGAGATGCAGGATTCGCTTGATACCCGTGGCCCTCGCGGGCACATAAAGCGGGCATCGAACCACCCGAACACCCGCGACCATCTCCTTGCGATACCACCAGCCCCTATATCCCTGATGTATCTTCCATTCCGGGTAGTAAGGTGGAGCCGTAATCACCGTGACTTCTTGTCCTTGCCCGGCCAGCCATTCGCACATCTCCCCCGTGTATTTGCCTATGCCTGTTAATTCAGGGGCGTAGTTTATTCCATATATCAATATTTTCATGATTTCATCCTGATTTGCGTGTCTCTACAATCAGGGCGTCGCCCCGACCCAAGAGATTTCCGATCCAGATGAAGGGGAAAAAGATAAATCGGGAGATGAGCATTAGGAAGGCCAGGAGGAATGGATTGCGGAGCTGGCGGTTGGGATGGCCGGGGCGGGAGAAAAGGGCGGAAATACCAGACTGGGCAACCCAGAGGGCGGGGGTGACATTGCGAATCTTGGAGATTGTAAAACCGGACTTGGCAAGCATTTGCCTCAGGACTTTAGCGTCGAAATGCCAGAGGTGGAACGGGACATGCCAGTTAATCCATTTACGTCCGAAAACATACCGGAGCCAGCTTCTATTGTTGGGCAGTGATATCCGAACTTCCCCGCCGGGTAGGAGCAAGCGCCTGACCTGTCGAAGCATTCCCATGGGTTCGGATGAATGCTCCAAAACATTGGCCAGGACCACGACATCAAACTGGCCTTTTACTGATTTGAGCGGTCCCAGATGCACCCGGAATCCCCTTCGCCTTGCCGCCGCGGCGGCCCTCGGGTTTATCTCCTGCCCCTCGGCTTCATATCCATTGGCCCGGTACAGGCCCAGGTTCCGCCCCTCATTACATCCCACTTCGAGGAGACGTATGGCCCCAATCCTTCCGGTCGTAGACCGAATCCCTCTCCTCCCGGCCCTTCGACACAGGCTCAGGGTCCACCGGGAGGAGAGGGCGCCTTGTCCGACGGGAGAGGAGGGCGATTCCGCCTGGAATGCGATATCCCCGTCGACCGCCAGCCAGAACCGGTAAAGGAATGAACGATGGAACGCCTCCCTAATCCTTTCATACCCTCCCCTACCGCTCCCGCCGAAATTGTAATAACGCATGTAAAGGCGGCCGAGGACTCTTTCGGATGGCTTTGGCAGGGTGGATAAAACGGAACATTTCCCGCACTCGGTTACGGAATACAATCCCGGGCTCCCGAACCTGGTGTCGAACAGCCCGTCAACTATCGGATGCGATTTCCCCCGGCACAAAGGGCATTGGCGCATCTGCCTATTTTACTTGCATTATGGCCAGCTCCAGGTCGGCCATCTTTTCAAGTAACGTTACGTATTTGCTGACTTCGTTTGGATCCATTTATTTGCTCCATTTGCATCAACTAATTTTGCTAATCATATATATTTTACCTTGCCGGTCCCCCCTACGTCGAATATCCTGAATCGAAGCGCATTAGCCAGCGAATGCGGAACTGATATGTCAAGACCTGGCGCCATGCGGGCACCATGCGTTATTCCTTTTCTGCCAGATGTCTAAGGAACTGGAGGAATGGTGCCACCTTGATATCCCCGATATTCTGCCGCTCCATTCCGTTATAGACGATATACTTATCGACCTTTTTGTATTTCCCCACCGTTTCTGTAAGGGACAAAAGGCCATGGCAGTCCGGTGGGCGGACATTCCTCCCGGCCTTTATTTCGACGCCAATCACCGCCTTTTCCGACTCGATGACGAGGTCCACCTCCGCCCCTGCGTCAGTCCGGTATGAGGAAAGCAACCAGTCTTTTCTGAGCGCCCTGTTCAGATATGCCACCTGGGATATCATCCACTGCTCAAAAGCGGAGCCGACCTGGTCCGGACCAAGCGGATGACGGTGCAATCCCAACAGTGCATTGCGCACCCCGATGTCGAAAAAAACGAATCGGTCGCGCTGTGTTACGCGCCTTCCAAGCTTCAACCGTGGCTTGAAGGGGGGAAGCCGGAAAATCAAAAGCGTGTCCTCCAGCAGCGAGTAAAAACGGCGGACGGTTTCCTTCGGTATCTCCGTATCGGACGAAAGCTTCGAGTAGTTTATCCATTTCCCGCTCTCCAGGGCCGCGGTATCAAGGAACCGGGCGAATCCGCCCAAATCGCGCGTCAACGCCTCCGCCCTGACCTCCTCCCGCAGGTATGTCTCCGCATATGTGGCAAGAATCTCGTGGCCCTCCCTGTCGTCAAGATAAACCCCGGGCAACATCCCCACCTGTAGGGCCCTTTCAAGTCGCAATTTCCCGTTCAACTCCAGTGCGGAAAGGGGATCGAGGTATTCAAGGATTACGCGGCCGGGAAGCAGGTTTACCCCGCCCCGCCGGAGTTTCCGCGCGCTTGAACCGGTCAGGAGGAAACGCGGGCTCCCGGGGCGGTCCAGCATCGCCTGAACGACGTTCAACAGGGCCGGCACGCGCTGGATTTCATCGACCAGCACCGGCCCTTTCCCCTTCATGGCCGCGACTATCCTGCCGAGCAGTCCCGGATCCTTGGCATAGCGGAGATACTCGCCTTCATCGGCCAGATTTATCACCTTTCCGGGTTTTAGCGAAAGGCACAGGGTGGACTTGCCCGTTTGCCGGGGCCCCAGGATAAGCGCGCTCTTCCTCGAGGATGCCAGCCGATTGAATATTAGCCTGTCTACCATGTGAGCAGTTTACATCGCATATGCCCCACTGTCAAGACGCGCCTCCACCCATCCGTTTTCGGGTTCGCCTTTACCAATTTTAGTGCCATATTACCGACTCGTATTTCCATCGGTTCCATGAGTGTCAAATGTCAAGCCCTGACACTGATTACTATCAGCCATGTAAATGCGGAACTGACATGTCAAGACCTGGCACCGTTACGGCTGGCACCTTTCGCTAGGCATTCCACCGGAAATGTAAGATGTAAGTACCCGACACCGAAAACTCCCGGCCCGTGAAGCGAGAGAGTCGAACGGGCAAGTCCTGCGCGCCATGAGTAAGCCCGGCTTTGCCGGGCGCATCGAATGGTCAAGACCTGGCACTTCTCGTTTGAAGTTAATCTTGACATAGCATGTTTTGGATGTCAGACTTAAACAACAAGGATAATATGGATCAACAAGCGTATATATCGGTTGGATCAAAGGGCATCGAAGGACATCTGCCCATTGCGCTCTTCGAGGAAGCCGGCAACGAGGGGCGGAAGACCTGGATTGCGCGCTGCCCTGTCCTTGCTTTATCCTCCCAAGGGGACACCAAAGCGGAGGCTGAGGAAGCCGCAAAGGAAGCAATCGATTTGTTTATTGAGGACATAGTTGCTCGCGGAACCTTAGAACGCGTCCTTGTTGATGAACTTGGCTGGCTTAAAATTGCGCCTGCAACAGGCGACAAATCCCTGACTGCCGGATTTATCCAGCCGTTTCCCGCTGAAACTCGCGATCTTCCCATCCATATAGCGGCATAGCCTTCCAAATTGAGTCCCTCAGGACCGGTTCCTACCGATATATTCCGCGATTTTCTTTCTCATCATGGATGGACATCAACGGGGCGTGCCAGGCACGGGGAGAAATGGAACAAGCCTGGTTTTAACCGTCCGGTTATTATTCCATCCAAAAGAGAAATATATCCAACCGTAATGCGTGACGCCCTGAGAACTATGGGGTTTACCATGCAGGTTTTTAGGAACTGGATGCAAAATAGATAAAATGCCGCAAGTATCTCTTGAGAATCTTATATTGTTATATGTCCCCAAAGTCTTCGGATATGGAATACTGTCCCGGGCTTCCAAACCTGGAATCATGCAGGCCTGCCTCAATCTCGCGTGTATGCCCCCCGCAAATGCCGCAAAAATCCCTTCCTTCCGTGTTGCTCACGACAGTAAATGGCACATAGCGAAAAGCGATGTTAGCATCCGATTTGGGCCCCCGTAACACTCTTCACCGGTATGCATCCTTGCGATGCAGAAAATCGGCCACCTCGAGCTGGCTTGAGGAAAATCGGTAGATAATTCGGTATCGCCCCAGGCGATAGGAACGGAGGCCTTCGAGCTCCCCTTTTAACTTCTTTCCCATCAGCGGATTAACGGCGATATCCTCGACCGCGGCGGCGACCCGCGCCTTCCATGAAGTGTCCAGCCGACCGATTTCCCGGGCCGCCCTGCCCGAAAATACCGCCGTCCTAATGGCGGATGCCCTGCGGTCTTCCGAATACCTCCTTGAAACTTCTGACCTTGCCCGTCTTAAGCTCCCTCAATCCCTGCCGTATGCCCGCCCGGGCCTTCCGGTCCGACAAAAGCGCCAACGTCTCTATCCAGCTTTCGTATTCCTCCGCGTTCATCATTACGGCCTCGGGCTTCCCGTTCCTGGTAATGACCACCCGGTCCGCCCTGCTTCCGATTCCCTTGATGAGGCTGGGCAGCCTGTTCCGGGCCTCGGTAAGCGGCAATGTAGTTGTCATGGACTGCCTCCTGTACAGTATTCTGTATAGATTATACCATTTACCCAATTCAGCGATGTGGGAGGCTTCAATTGGCAAGCAGGAATATCAATGGGTCGCAATTGCCGGTGGCCCGGCTTTTCAGCCCCCCCCTTTCCATTTTCATGCTGAATGCTGATCGCTGACAGCTGAAAGCTTGGCGTTTTGACAGCGTATTGGCAAAATCTTTTTCTCATGTCTGGCTGACCGCAAGCGAGCCTGGCGAGCGCGCCATGTTCGGCCTTTGGCCGCATGCGCCTTAGCGCATCGCGACCCTGAGCGAAGCCGAAGGCCGAACCGAAGGGGACTCGAATGGCTGACAGCTATTCCCCTCTGGCTGACTGCTGATAGCTGAAAGCTGATAGCTATTGCTTTAGTGGAACTATATCTATTACCGCCAGCTCAGGACGGCAATTGAAACGGACTGGAGGAACCCAGCCGCGCACAACACCAATGCCACGACTCACATACAGAAGGTTACCGGATGGTAGGACGGTCAGTCCGGAAGTCCATGCCCGGGGAATACTGGAAAGGGTTATCAGGGGGCCGATGAACGGAAACCGGACCTGCCCGCCATGAGTATGCCCGGCGACAATCAGGTCGGCGTTGACCGTAGACAGCGCGATATCCGGAAAGTGCGCCAGAACGATTCGATATCCGCCAGCTTTCGTTCTGTTGATTTCCTTTGCAGACCATGCCACTCCATCACCGGTCGTTATGGTCAGCTCCCCTGCCTGATAATTCCTTATTCCTCGGTTCGACATGACACCCAACCCCGCGAACATATCCGGCCAGGAATCGTCCTCGTTGTTCCCCCTGACGGCATACATGCCCAGGGGGGCCTGTATATGGATTTCCTTCATGAAAGCATTGAACTCACGCATCTTTTCCTTCAAGCGGACGCCGGTCTGGAGGTAATCGCCCGCGAACAGGATGATGTCCGGTTTCTCGGCCATCGCCTTCCGGAGCACCGATTTCTCGTATCCACCAAGCCGCGTGGTCTGGATATCCGTAATCACAACAATCCGGTATGAATGTCTTACTTTGTTGGTCCGTATGGTCGTCCGGGTCGTTTCAAGCCAGAATGGCTCGACCAAAAGCATCCATGCGGCCAACAGAATAACGGCCCCGTATATCCAGGAACTCGGCAGCTTAATTGCCCGAACCAGTCTGTTCATCACGTTTTTGTCCGAGCTTTTTCCTTTACTCATGGTCAACTAAGGAGGCATCAAACCAGGTCATAATGTGAATGACTGCCACCAGTATGCTACTTTCTATACCCCATTTTCAGCAGTTTCCTCCAACGCGTTATCACGCGCCCCCGTCCTCGTTGCACCCGTAGGCGCCGAGCCCATGATTCGATATATGCCTTATCCAGTTTATTTTCATAACGAAGCTGGATTGCTTTGGCGTCATTCCAATCAAGAACCCTTCCGGAAACAAGCTTCATTAGTATCATATCCTCGGGGCTCGCTATGGGTATTTTCACCCCGTATATCTTTTCCCTGACGCCCCTCGTAAGGACATCAAACTCGAAACCGGACGCCCCCACGATAAAGTCGACCTGCGTTCCAGCCACCTTCAAGCGAAAGAAGGCGTCCCTGTATGCATGCCTGCGGATTTTTCCGGCGGACAGGCGGATTCGGTGTTGCCGGGCGAATCTGATGAAACGATCCATGTCCAGGGTGGGCATGAAAGTAATGATATCCACATCGGTCGTCGCCCTCGGTTCTCCCCGGATGCCCGCCGCAAACCCGCCAACAATTACATACCGGATTCCACATGCATCAAGGAACCGGAAAACCCCCCGAAAATCCGGCTTGAGTCGCAAAGTTCAATCCGTTATGAAACGCCGGGCCGGCACATGAGGAGAGGAAGTTCCATGGGCGGGCCAGGGAAACCGGCAAAGCGCTTCCATCTCGCGAATGGCCTGCATCATCGTTAGGTGGCGAAGCCTGTTTCCGCGTTCATCGTCCATTTTCCGGGCAATTCGATAGCGCATTTTAATGACATCCGCGTGCCTCCGGAAGAAGGGACACCCGTTTGCCATATCTTTGCGGCCAGTGCCAGCCGTTACGGATTTCATTTCTTCCATGATATCATTCCTGCCCATTACACAGCCGGGCAGTCTGGATATCCGCAATAACCACAATACGGTATGAATGCCTGACTTTGTTGGTCCGTATGGTCGTCCGGGTCGTTTCAAGCCAGAATGGCTCGACCAAAAGCATCCATGCGGCCAACAGAATAACGGCCCCGTATATCCAGGAACTCGGCAGCTTAATTGCCCGAACCAGTCTGTTCATCACGTTTTTGTCCGAGCTTTTTCCTTTACTCATGACCAACCTATTCTAATTGTTTCCAGTAGATATATTATTGCCCCTTGCCAATTCTCTCGATAACGGTTTTTTTCTGATTGCTTTTTTCTAATGTTGAATGAAAAGCCCCGAGCCTGTCAAAGGGCAAGCGAAGCGCGCCCTGAGCGAGGCCGAAGGCCGAGACAAACGGGCAAGCCAGCCTTTGCTGTCAATGACTGACACCTTTCTTTCACAACCGGGAGTCCATGGCTCGCTTTGTTTCCTAGGCGGGCTTTAACCTGTCAACACTTTTCATGACTAGCGCATTTAAGTACATAGAATACCTGCGAGTTCAAGATGGGACCAAACCACTTCACAGGAGAATATCTTTTCTCTATTATGCTGAAGTTAAGATCGGTGAATACACGCTCCAGATTCTTGTAGTAGAAACCTAAATGCGATGGAACATATTCGCCAGTATCTTCCAATTCCTTGCGCCCCTTAACTGGAAAACCACATGTTGTTCTAATGATATTCCCGAAAGAAGTCAGCGGATGGGTTCTCCGTGCAGCAATACGTAGCGCGTTCTTGATTAGTGATGATAAACCTGATTCTAATGGAACGGATATTATCAATCGACCGCCTTCACTTAAATGTCCATTCGCCTTCGTAATAACTGACCTCTGGTTATGAATATTCAGGTGTTCCAATACTTCAAATATCGTAATTACATCAAATGTTTTATCTTTTAATTCAGACATTTCTCCAATTATCGCGATATTCGTACCTAGTACCTGCTCTATCGCATTATTTCTCATGACTTCTTCTGGTTCATACCCGACATATTCTTTATCGCCATATCTTGCATTTAGTTGAGCAAGAAGTTCCGCATCTCCCGTTCCAATATCAAGCAGAGATTTACATTCGTTCATTCTTATAAGTTCACTTGCAACACGATGCCTTTTCTTATGACTATATCTAAATATCATACTCGATGATCCAATCGTTAATATGTTATATGGCGATCTCGAATCGCGCGATACACTCCTAATACGCTTAGGACGAGATATCCGCATATTTATGGCATTATCTATAGCCTCCTTATACATATTAATTAATTTAGGGCCTATGATGCTCCAATTATATTTATTAGCTACATATATTCGACCTTTTTCTCCCATAGATTTCATTAATTCGGGATTAGCAAACAAATATTGTATTCGCTCCTTGAATCTATTAGCCGATAATGGAAGCGCTTCTCCTGCCTTCGCTTTGACAATCTCTTTCCATAGATGCACTTTATCCGATATCAATACGGGCAAACCCGCTGCCATTGCCTCAAATATCACCAATCCGAAGTTTTCCATATTAGATGGAAGAACAAATATATCTGCATCCACAAAGGCTTCCATCTTATCCTTTCCCTGCAACATTCCAGTATATATATATCTACCCTTCATACCTTCATTAATAAGTTTGCGATTATAGGATTCCCACAATCCTTCATCATCAGGTCCAGATACAACAAGAAATATATTAGCATCCTCTCTTGCAACCATAATAAATAGATCAACTAAAGTATCGAGTCCTTTCTGATGACTTAGGCGGGACAGAAATAAAAGAACATGCGCATCGCGGGCAATAATATGCTTCTTACGAAATGATCCACGAATTGGAAGCTTCCCGAATTCATCTAATGTTAGACCAAGCGGTACAACGATCCTCATGCATCGCACATCAAATATACATGTTTGTTTTTCCTCTTCAGAAGTAAAATGAACGGCAGATGCCATATTGTAGTTGCGTCTTTCAAATAATAATTCCAATAATGCCTTACGGATCCTATGACGACGATATATATACGGAGTTAATGTTCCATGTGGCCTTACTATATAAGGTATTCCACGCAACCTGCATATCAAGGGAGTGATAACACTAGTAAATAAATAAAGAGAATGTATATTAACAATATCAAATGATGGCAAATCTCTATATATAGCTCTTACATATTTCCACGAAGCTAGCCAAAATCTCGGTCTGTTAATAGGAAATAGGTGGATTATTACCCCACTTATTGTATGACTCGTAGTTGTAACCCGTTCCCGCACTTCGTCCTTTGAATAGACTGAATATATATGTACTTCATGACCTCTTTCAGCAACCGCACTTGCCATCTCTAAGCATGCTTTAGATGGCCCTCCATACCTGGGTGCGATACTTGGTATCACATGCAATATCTTCATGCCCTTATATCTCCTATTTGGGACATTACCATCTCATGTAAAACAGACACGATCCTAAATGCAAAGAATACAAATAATATTAATATCGCGTCGCGTGCTAAAACAAGACAATCGGTATATGCACTCTCTATTCTCATCAGGTAATCAATAAACATTACTCGGATCAAGATGGAATATAGTGAAGCAACGATTCTAATGCTAGCCAGGAAACCCATTAACATAAATAGGCTTAGAATAACAAAGGGAAGAAGAAATACGCCACAAACACCAAAATCCGCTATGAACATCGTATATGGAGTCGTTGCTTCGTCAGTGATTGGAAAACCATACATTACATCAGTAAACTCATCCAGTTCTACAAAGTTCTTATGCTTATTTAAAATACTTGGAACAAGATTAAATAACCCTTGGCGAATAATCGATCCATACGGAACAATAGACCTACTATCCATCTGCCTATCCAGGATTCTATAAAGGAATATCCAGTCTGATTCCCTTTCACTAAGATTGTCGGTTAACTTTACCAATCCCTGATTCGTCGGATTATATTCCTGATAATTATGCAAGATATTGTTTGCATCCATCGTAATTGCCCATCTATAGTTAGAAAATAATACACCATAAATAAGAATGGCGATTCCCCCTAAGAAACCAAATATGCATAAGGATCTTCCTCTGAAGATATTCAGGCGATACCTGTAACCAAATACGAATGCAGATATAATTATCAGGTTCATCATCTCCCGGCGCCCAAAAAGGATAATGAGTGCTGCCTGTATCAATCCAATCATTAACCATTGGATTTGCTTGAAACCGCGGGCATCAAACCACTTAAGTGCTGATGCCATAAATACAAACAGGCCCAGCCAAGTCTGCCATGTATATACTGATTTAAACCAATACGGCATGTTGAAAGTCGGATCATCCATTATGTAGAGCCGAGATAAAACCCCATAAGATTTAAAGGCGTATAGGCGTATACTCACAAGAATCACGAAAATGACATAAATGAACATGTTCCTAATCACCGATATATCTCTGAAAATATAATCTAGGTTAAATAGCTGGGCTCTATTATCAGGCAATAGGGTCTTAATAAGAAATATCATGATGAATAATGCTGAGATTATAAGAATGTATCCGTATGCCAACGGCACTAAATCCAATCCAGCATTGCTTTTAAAGAAGGAATCGAGAAACGCGTATAAACCAAAATATAGAGAGAAAGCAAATACATGTACATGGATTATCGACGCATCTTTCAATCCGTATCCTAACCATTTAATACTCAGCACAAGGATAAGTAACCCCATAAATGCTAATCCAATATTAAATATCATGCTCTTTCCCAACCAACTGCCCGTAATAATGCACTACTCTCGACAACCACCATCCAAATATCACCGCCAGCATTATAAAGGCCCCATATTTGATTATGCCCGATATCCCTATGGCAATTACTAACGCGATTATTCCCCAAATACCGGTCAACGAACTGAGTCCTTTCCATTTCCTGCCAGCTTCCATTGGAATAGACCAAAATGGCAATAAGATGGAGGCAATAACCATCCCACCCACCATACCGACCGGTCCCCAGAGTTTTCCTCCCAACAGTGCCAATAGAATCTCTAATATGGCCGTTATGGCGAGGACCCAAGCCATTCGCTTATGTTGATTAACCGCCATCAGCAGATTCCTGTACCCCATCCAGAATGTCGTTATCATCATCAGAATCACGAATACCAACATCATATTAGCGTCATAATCAACCCGCCCTCCCAGCCACCAGCCGAATATCTCCTTCCCGAAGTTCAGATATATAACTGCTATAATCCCGCTGATTGCGACTAGTGACAACAATACCAAGCGGAACAGTATTGCAAGTTTCTTCTCGTCTCCACGCTCGTCCAGCCTAGTAAACTCCGGCCATGCGGAAAACATAATCATACCAAGAACTTGCTGTGATACATTCGTCATTGTGCGGATAGATGCCACAACTACTACCGTAACAGGATTAAAAAGTATTCCGGCCAGAATTATTATCCCCTGTAATGATATGGTCTGCGCGACTTGAATCACCAGAAAATGAAGGCTAGGTTTTACAATATCTCGCACAGTTGCCATCGTCGCATGCCGTATTGAACCTACTTCATATTTGGGCCACAACTTCCTGCCCTCATATAGCGCTATTGCGACAACTATCACCACGGAAATCACCTGCGCCATTGCAACCCATTGCATTCCGAGTTTCATAAATAGTGCTATTCCCATTAACAATAATTGTAGAAAGGCCATCAGGTTAGCCATCATTACTCCTCGCGGCAATCGTTCAGAAGCACGATACACTCCTAGGAGCAAGGCCTGTGGCATTGAAAATAGTAGCTGTAAAACCATAATAATAATTACGAAAGTAACCATCGGATGGGCCGTTAGTGTTATTTTCAACAAGCCTTCCATTCTTATGAACGGTAGAACTGAAATGGCTACGATTGATATCACACCTGCGATTGCAAGATACATTGCCATTCCAGAGTGCAACATTCGCCGGAACCCCAAGCTATCTCCCTTAGCATGCAATTGCGTAAGCCTGTTAACAATATATGTCTGTGACCCAAAATCAACCATAGATATCCACGCAGCAAGTGAGGATAATATCAGCCATTCACCGTATAAATCGACTCCCCACGCTTTCAAGAATAGCGGAGGCAATAGCAACCTGGCAATAATACCTATCGTTCGCCCTATGACTGTTGCGCCTAATCCCCCAAATATTCGATTAAGCATCCTTTCTCCCGATAGCAATCAACCAATATGCATGCCTGCTCATAGATGTCAGCGAAAGGAATCTGGAAACTGGCGCTTGGGCAACCATCCACGCTATCGCCCTGAGAACACGCATAACAATGTTACCTGGAATTATTCTCAGATATCCATACATATTGTTGAATAATATTCTGACATTCTTCGCGCCACATTTGCGCATCTCTTTCTCTAGTTGCTTTGGTGAATAGTCGATTTCAGGAACCACATACCCCCCCCATCCATATCTTCTTTGGGCTTTCCTATATGGATGAAATCCGTTTGGGACTGCTGAAACCACTATCCCTCCCGGTTTTGTGAATTCAAACATTTTCTTCAAATAACGAAGTCGTTCATTTGCTGTAAGAAAATGCTCCAAAACCCCGAATGCCACCGTCATATCATATTGCCCGCGCGAAGGTATATGCTTTATAAAATCCTCGTTCAGTAATCTTATTTCCCCCTGTGTTCTGCACGCCGCCCTTAATCGCCTGACATGTTCCTGCGCCCTTCTAATCACCTCTCGCGAACAATCTACTCCCGTAACATCCCAGCCATTGACTAGCAGCGGAATTATTTGTGCACCCCCGCCGCATCCGAATTCCAGAACCTTCAAGCGGGAACTTCTTTTCAGACTTGCGGCCGATAATATATGACGCCACATACGACTCAGCAGACGATAACGCAGTATTATCCATCCATTTATTTTAGGTGGTTCATATCCGCCTAATTTAAGCAGATCCCGCCACTTTCCGATTACATTATTTCCCATTTCTAGCAACTTTAGAGTATATTTCCACGGCTCGTTTCCCATAATGAGTCCACGTGTAGTTTTCTAATATCCTCTTACTTGCTTCACTACCCATTTCTTCACACTTCGCACGATTATTGTATAAATATAGTATCTTTTCTTTAAGCGATTCTATGTCCCTAATGGGAACAACGAATCCGTCATTTCCCTCTCTAACAATATCCTGTCCCCCTGTATTTGTCGTGCAAATCAGAGGCAATCCGCACGCCATCCCTTGTAATTGTGTCATTGCAAGCCCCTCTTCAATCGAGGGGAGGCACATTATTGAGCCTTGAATATATTTCTCTCGTAACATATCTTCCCTAACTGCGCCAATCAGCTCTACACCCATCGATCTACCCCTATTAACCAGTATCTTTCCTTCATCTGTCATGCTCCCTATTAACCAGAGTTCCGCATTCTTTAAGTGTAATTCTTTGAAGGCTTTTAAAAGATAGACAATTCCTTTCCTAACAGAAACAGATCCACAATATATTATTCGAAATACCCCATCGGTTTTTATTCCCGGAAAGAATTGTCTTTCATTAACACCGTAGGGATTTCTCAATATCTTTGTTTTCGATATTCCTTTTTCAAGGAATGTATTTTCCACAAAACCCGATGGAATGGCGATATAATCTGCTTCATCATATTCCATTAGTTCCCGGTCAACAATACGCTGACTCCAATAAGGCGGCGCCATACCCTGAAGATCATATTCCTCCAATAAGATATCGCGCTGATATAACATGTGCGATGAACCCCTCTCTACTAAAGTAACTATTCCATATTCTTTGGCTGCTCTAATTGCATTTATGCAAGAAGAACTTAGGCCGATGAATACTGAAGATGAATGAGAAATGTGCCTTTTGGAAATAATATCAAAAGCATTATGGAAATAATATTGAGTGTCCAATCTTTTCAATATTACGGACGGTATCTTTCGATAAAACCTCTCCATAATACCCAACCATAGGAGCGAACGAACGCATCCCTTGGGTACTCCATATTTATGCGCCCAAAAAGAAGGATATGTCGTGATGAGGCGATCCAGAACGTCTTGTTTGGCGAGTTCACGTGCCAGGTCAAAAAGGTGAAACCTTCCATTGACGGCAATAGTTACTTTCATTTGGGAATCCCCATGGAAAGTAATTCATGCCTACGTTCTTCTATTATATTTAAGCACCTTTTCATCTGATCACGATGACTGTATCCCCCTTCGCGACATTTCTTCATTCCCGCCACTGCAATATGCTCACGCTCTTCATTGTTATCTAAATAATAAATTATCTTTTTAAGTAATTCTATATTATCTCCAAAATATTCAGCTTCCTTTCCCTCCATAAATATATTCTGTTGCGATATAGAACGCTCAGCCAAAAGGAATGAACCGGTCGCTGGAACTTCGAATGTTCTTCCCGTCGTTACATCATTGTTCATTCTTCTTAAAAAGCTTAAAACAATCCTGGAAGAATGCCACAAATTGGATAGCTCGAGCCCATAAACACCTTTCCCGTGTATCAACGCTTTCGTGCGATGAATATTCTTCCATCGCAGCCATCCATCCCCCCATACTTCTATTCGTATGCCATTATTTGCAATAAAATCGATTCTTTCAGCTCGTTCCCTTTCATAACTACCAACGAATACAACATCGTGCAAATATTGCATTTCCTGTTTACGTGGGATAAATATATCCGCATCATATTCTCTATTAACAGATTCGACTATTGGAGTACCGAGCTTTCTAATGTGCTGTTCGGAATATCCTTTTATAATAAAGGCAATATGATAGTATCGAAAGGATTTCGATAAAGATATGCTTCGATTATGTGGTTTCTGCATATTGTCATGGGAAAAAAACACCGATATCGCCCCCGGATGTAATATACGCAACTGCCTAAAAGTTGCTGAGCGGAGATTAAGGGGTTTCTCCATCCACAAAATATCAGGAACTGTATTGCTAACCAAAGATAATAGCTTCTGATTAACACCGGCCTTATCACGTACATAACCGAGTTTCCATAGTATTCTATCCAGCAGGGAACCCTTCGAGGATAGCCCAATTCCTTCCTGATAAATCGATACTGCTTCGACATCATGCCCCATTTCGCGGAAAGCCCGAAGATGTGCCAACGTATAGCCATATTCGCTAAACTGACCAACCATTAATATTTTCATCTAATAATATCTCCATTTATCTTAGCCGTAACACTAGACAGCGCTTCTTTTAGTCCCTTAATGTCTTCATTAAATGACCAGTTTCTGATGATATCCAAGCTATTATGGCCCATATTCTTAAGTAAAACCGGATCAACCATCAATTTCCGCAACTTCTCGGCCAAAGCATTGACATCCCCAGCCGGGAATAACTCTCCATTTATTCCCGGCTTTACCAAATCGGCATGACACCCAATATGATCACTCGTGATAATCGCCTTTCCAGCGCACATCGCCTCATTGACCACCAAACCCCATGTCTCCGCCCATGCGGATGGCAGGACAAAGACATCGCAGAGGTCATAATATTGTGGTAATTCCCTTTGATTCTTGAAACCCAAGAATCTGATGGATTTCCATCCACGTTCCCCAGCTGCCTTCTCTAAATCGTCCGCTAGAGTCCCATCTCCGACATAAATAAGATATGGATTCGGTTCCACTATGCCATCAAGAGAGAGCGCCCCATATGCTTCCAGGAGGTCCTGCGGACGCTTTTTCTCCTCGAGTTTTCCAACAAATAGTATTATCGAACGCCCTTGTTCCATTCCTAATGAGGCCCTTAGCATTTCGCGATTTGAATGCGTTTCATGGCATTTTCCTTGGAAGAAAGCATTGTCCACAGCATATGGCATACTAAATATCTTCCTGTCAGGCACACCATATGCCCGGTAATATTCTCGGTTTAATGTGCCAATGGAAAGAAAACCATCGCATAAGTGTTCGAGGACCCTAAAGAACATCCTTTTCGACAATCGCCTAATAATAGGAATTGATTTGTCCAATTCCCATGCCTCATCACGCACAAGAACCTTCATGCCTATAATCTTAGCCACGATAATAGCCCACCAATTGATCAATCTGTTGTATCCATGAATCCACAGAACATCGAAATGACCAGTGAATAGTTTCCATGCTATTCTGTAATTGAGCGGGCGGGCAAATGATATCTCACTTCCGCCAATAAGCACCGGAAGAAACTCATACTCATAACCTTCCAGAAGCGGAGTATCCCACTTAATCGCCCTTCCAAATCCTTTGTCAAAGTACTGCGCTACAGATATATTGCTGCAAAAGAAGACTTTTAATTCTATAGTCGACTGTTTTGCAATATTCGCAAGGAGGGGCGCCTGATACTGTATTGGGTGACTAACCAGGTATGCCACCTTGGTTTTTTTCATGCTCGTATTTCAGTCGCAGGGATCTCATGTTTTCCATCGAATATGCTCATAGCAATACCTCCAATATTGCATGCATATTATTCTCGCAATTATTGTAATCGAAGTATGAAAGCCCTGGGGGAACAATAGCGCGAGACATACCAAGAGATTTCTTGATTGCAGATACTAACTCTTTCGGATTACTAGGATCAACAAGAATACCGAGCTCTCCATTTCTAAGTGCCTCGCGGCTTCCATCAATATTGCTTCCTATGACCGGAACACCGCAACCCATGGCTTCCAAGTAAACTATTCCAAACCCCTCCCCCCTACTTGGCATTACATAAACGTCGGCCAGCCGATAATGATCTACTTTGCTTGTTTCTGGAATCATCCCCGTAAAAATCACATTACTAATAACGCCAAGAATATCTGCCTTCTTTTCCAGTCGTTTTTTATCTGAACCGTCTCCTACAGCAAGATAGATGATTCCGGGATATTCTCTTATAAGTTCGGGCATAATATCCAACACCTCATCGAAACCTTTGTATCTTTCCCTGGATTCCATTCTACCCAAAGTCATAATTACTTTATTGTTCCCCAGACCATATTTCTCGACTAATTCCTTTGATTTTGGACCCGGACAGAATATCTTCCTATCTATTGAATTGGGCAATATCCGAATGATATCCCGAGATAGTCCCGACCATCTACTAAACCTGTCTGCCGTTAGATTACTTACTGATATAACCCCATCGATGGATTTGATTAACATATTCACAATCCGACTATTAGTTGGGTTCCATGCATCTATTCCATGAATAATAAGATCGATTGGGGCCCCTGTTTTCCTCCTCACATAATGTGCAGCCGGCAAGAGATTAATATGTCCACAAATAACCAAGTCAAAACTACCTGCCTTCTGCAATACACGCCTTAGCGCCATCATGTATTTTATTTTTCCCCCCAAAGAGTCTTGCCTAAACTCAAGTTTTGCTGGCAGTTTTTCTATGGAATTCGGCATATGCCTTGGTATGCAAACGACTTCTTTGACTTCCGAATAACTACATATGGCATTTATCAAATCGCGATTGAACTTAGCAATTCCTCCATATCCACCGAAAGCATCCGAAACCAGGACAAGAACTCTTTTTGTAATATTCAATTTGCTATATACCTTTATCGCCCAGCCGCGTAGACCCCTGCGCTGGTATCTGCCCCTGGTTTCCTTAACCAGCCAATCTCTAATTGGTATTGTAAAGCCGCGTTTCTTTTGTTTAACAAGTTGTTGCGATATATTTGTAAGTATTGGTCCTAATATATTTCTTTTCGAAATCGGTGCATCTACCATAGTTAATAGTGCCGCTTCCTTTATGACCTCTCGGTCTATATATGGCACACGAATTTCCAAAGAATGGGCCATTCCTGCCCAATCAGCATCCCTCAACAACTGGCCACGCATATACCATTTCAATTCAAGTGCGCTAACCTTACATCGCGGAGAACCAACACCTGAGCAAGTTCCATCTAGTTGCCTAAGAATATCCAGTTCTTTTAACCCGGTATTGGCCAAATCACGATCCATTAGTCCTAATATTTCCCATGGCATATAGAGAGCGCGCCGAAGCATGTAAGCGCCTCCGAATGTCCCTCCAAGCTCCATCAAGCCGGCATATTTGGAGGAAGTAAAAGGTTGGAGTAAAGGAGATAATAACCCGCGAATAGTCTTTCCAATCTGGTTTACAGCCTGAAAATGCCTGAATATATTGAAAATCCGCGGTACATCCCTGAAACTCGGATAACTTCCGAACAGTTCATCCCCCCCTAATCCTGAAAGAGCAACTTTTAGTCCGGATTCCGCAGCTACCTTGCTTACAAAGTATGTATTCACGCCATCTATGCTTGGTTGGTCCATCGCTTCATATAAGCGCTGCGTTTCCTTTAAGAACTCCTCCCGCCCTATCCATCTTGTTTGGTGAACCGTTCCTAACCTTGCAGCAACAGCCTCCGCATAAGCTGTTTCGTCCAGTTTGGTTCCCCTATATTCGTCAAATCCTAGAGTAATGGTATGGATTCTTCCGGGGGATAATTCCGATGCAATTGCAGCCAAAGAACATGAGTCCAGACCGGAAGAAAGAAATATTCCTACTGGTACATCCGCTACTAAATGATGTTTAACACTGTCGGCCAACGATTGACGAATCTGCTTATATACTTCCTGCTCATTAATCGGTCCATCTATATCCTGCTTATTCGCAATAAACGCACTCGCAACATCATGAAACAAATGCTCTTCCGTGTGTCCATATTCACCTATCCATAACCATGAACCGGCATTCAGTGAACGAATATCATTGTATAACGTATAAGGTTCCGGAACATATCCCATCAGATAAAAACCCACGTGCCCGGCAGGGCTCGGCGTCTTACCGATATTCCCTCCTGTTAATAGCACCTTCACTTGGGAAGCAATTCGTATTGTTCCCTCTACATCAGAATAATAAAGCGGCTTTATTCCAAATGGGTCGCGCGCTATAAACAAGCCCCTCTTTTTGCTATCCCAAATCGCGAACGCGAACATTCCCCGGAGAGCATGAACCATATCCTTCCCGCGTGTTTCATACAAATGGAGAAGAACTTCCGTATCGGATTGGGAACGGAAATGACGACCTTCCTTTTCCAGTTCAGCCCGAATCTTTTTATAGTTATAGATTTCCCCATTGAACACAACAACGAGAGAACCATCGGCAGAAATCATCGGCTGGGAACCCTCTTCGCTCAAGTCTATTATTGAAAGGCGCCGATGGGCCAGTCCGACCCGGCGGTCACTTGATATCCAATTCCCAGCTCCATCAGGGCCGCGCTTAACCATCGCCTCACGCATACGAAGGAGCTCATCTTCATCAATGCATGGAGCACAGGGCCGATGAGCAAAGATACCAGCGAAACCGCACATACTATCTCAGAGCTACGGCTATAAGATTACGTGTCAAAATATACTTCTGCCTTACATTGCCGGTCTCGACCCCAATGATGAAACCCATATTGATTCTAATCACCGACCATACGAGACGACGAACTGCGCTCACTAATCCATGAACCACGGGCGGATCCTCATGGGATACAACTATCGTAAATCCGACGGCGTGTACCAATTGGCTGATTGAATTGCTCGTATATGCTGACTCATGCGTGAAATCACCGTATCGAACCCCTATCCCAAAAGGCGAATCCGCATTCGGTGTATGAATAATCCACCTCCCGTCTTTCCTTAACACCCTAAATATCTCGCCCGCCAACTCCCAAGCTTCATCCTTCGTATAATGCTCCAGCACATCGAATGCTACAACTGCGTCCAGGGATTCCTTTTCGCATTTCTTCAGCGCAGTCATCGCGTCACCGAGTCGCACACCCATAATCCCCATATTGCGCGCGGCATTTACTTGTCCCGGAGACGCATCAACCCCTTCGATGTTCATATATCCGGATTCTCTGGCGAAATGGATTAACGCCCCATGACCGCAACCTATCTCAAGAATCTTGGAGTTCTTGTCCGCCGGGAAGTGATTATGAATAAGACTTAGCAGATGATACTTGCGGGGGGTGAGAGCCGAAATTGATGTGGGGAACGACCCGCCAAGCGCATGCTCATAGGAACCATATATCCCTTCGCGATATCCAATTCCAGGCTTCCCGCTCCCCCTAACCCGCCGACGCTTAAGCCTTTCCATCCTCGCCGCCAGACTTTGACTGATAGCGATAGCTACCTCCGTAATCGGAACCATATGCTGATGAACGCTCGGGAACCCGGTTGAGGACCATGCCCAACACCCTGACGCTCCCGCGTTCCATCTGCCTAAGGGCGCGGTCCACCAGGCGGCGCGGGGCGCGCGAGGCTTGCCCATTCGACAGGCTCAGGGCGCGCAAGGCTTGCCTTCGGCTGTCAGCTTCGGATATCAGCAATCCCGCTCCCGTTCCCTTCTCTGCATTCCCTGTTTCCATGCTTTCCATATTATGTCGTTTGTTTTCTGCTGCTGCGCCGGCCGCCTCCCATTTTCTTCCTTTATCCCTCATTCCAGCCCCAGGAACCGCCGCGAAATCCGGCTTTGCCGGCGTATGGGCAAACGAGTTTTCGGAGGATGTAATGCTACTTTGGTCGATTTCAGCGCTATGCATTATTTATATATTTTAGCGCGCCGGGCGGGGACGGGGAATGGGGGGAAGCACGGCGAAGATAGGACTTATGCAACATTATATTAATCTTTTCGGCAGGACTTCCATGGCTTGTTTCGGGGTTGCTGGTGGTCAGCGGTGGGAGCGGTAGACCTCGCGACGGTGGCCAATGGCACGGATGACCATCCGGTTGGTCCGCCCCTGGTATTCGTAGAATATACGCCAATCTCCTACCCGAAGCTTGCAGATATTCCGGAGATTGCCCATCAGCCGCGCTGGAGAAACGATGCTGGAGTTCTCCGAAAGCCAACGGATTTTCGTAAGGACCCGCTGTCCGACCGTCCGGTCGAGCCCGGCCAGGTCTGCGGCAGCTTCCGGAGTGAACTCAACTTCAGCCAGGCGTCACCACTTGAGGCCAAGGTCGCGGGCCACTTTCTGCGCGGGAATGAGTTGACCCAGGGATAAACGCTTGCGGAGCCGGGCCTTGATGGCAGGCTTGAGCTCGTAGCCGGAATCCGGATCCCCAAGGATTTCCATGAGCTTCTGCTCAACAATCTCATTGATGAGCGGCTCCATTTCCTTGATCATGGCCTTGGTCATGTCTGGCCTCCTTTGCCAGCCGAGCCGGTATCCATTGTGGCCAGCAACTCGTTCACCATGGACCTATTGTACCGCTGCCACCCTAATGACCGCGGGCTCATCTTTGCTCTTCGGTGTCTCTTCGGTGTCAGGGCTTGACCCTTCGACTATGAGCCACGCACGTTCGTGCTGTCGTCTGGCCCAGAGGCCAGCCGTGCAGGGCTTAGCATTTGACATCCCCTAAAGAAGCGATGATTTGTTCCGTTATTGTTTTTTCCACCGCTACGACACCCGCCTCCTCATTATCTTCAATATCCCTGATTCCACTGGCCTGGAACGGCATGAAACCCGGTTTTGACAGGTGGTGGGCAAAGGAGTTTTCGGGGGCTGTAATGCCATCAGGGGAAGGCCCATAGCTTGTAGCCAGTGGCCTGCAGCCAGTGGGGGACGGGAATCGGCACCCCACCCGCTATCTCCCCGCGCCCGTAATTGCTATGGCCCGCTCGATGCCAGCAAGAGGTAAAGCCTCTATGTCCTTTCCAAGCGGATAGGCTTGACTCCCCGGATGCACGACCCACAGCCGGGCCAGGGCCAAATCTTCCATCGCCGACCGCATCGATTTGGTGATTGCCGGCGTTTCCCTGAATTTAAACTCGAATCCCCATTTCTTCCCCCGGCCCAGGACCAGGAGGTCCAGTTCAGCCCCGGCGTGCGTCGCCCAGAAGAAGGCGTCCCGCTCCCCCACGCGCCGGAGGACTTGCTCCATGGCGAATCCCTCCCATGAGGCGCCCACTTTCGGATGCACTTCCAGTTCACGAAAGGTCCGAAGGCGCAGGAGGGTGTGCAACAGTCCGGAATCCCGTAGGTAGACCTTGGGAGATTTGACCACCCTCTTACGCAAGTTGCCGAACCAGGGCTGGAGTTCGCGGACCATGTATGCGCCTTCGAGGATGTCAAGGTAATGGCGGGCCGTCGTATGCGCCACCCCGAGCGAACCGGCCACCTCCGATGAGTTCCACACCTGCCCGTGATAGTGGGCCACCATGGCCCAGAACCTCCTCAGGGTGGCGGCAGGAATGGAGATCTCAAGTTGCGGGATGTCGCGCTCCAGGAAGGTGGTGATGAAGTCCTCCCGCCACTTCCAGCTCCCCTTATCCTTCCCGGCCAGGAACGAGTCGGGCATCCCCCCCCTCATCCATAGGCGCCTGGCGGTGGATGGACCGGTTTCCTCGAGCGTGAAACCCCCCATCTCCACGAAACGCACCCTGCCGGCAAGGCTCTCCGATGTGCGCTTAAGCAGGGAAGGCGAGGCGCTGCCGAGTATCAGGAATCGGCACGGCAGGGGGCGCCGGTCCGACAGGACCCGAAGCGTCTCGAACAGTTCCGGCTTCCGCTGGATCTCGTCAAGGACGGCTACACCCTTCAGGCGCCTGAGGGCGGGGACCGGATCCGAAAGCCTCGTCGCGTCATCCTGGTTTTCCAGGTCGAAGAAGTGCGCGCGCCGAACCGCGGCCAGCCTGCGGGCCAGCGTCGTCTTCCCGGATTGGCGCGGCCCAAGGATCGCCGTTACCGGGGACGCCTTGAGCCCCGCCGCCACCTCCCGCTCCAGCCTGCTCCGCTTCACATGCATGCGTGGCCATCCTTGAAGATTGAGCGCTCTATACTCATATTACTATGATACCCCGCCTGCCCCGGGCAGGACACCGGAACCGGTGGCGGACATGTCCGGTTTGGGCCTCATCCGGTAACGGATATTACTGGTTTAGATGCAATGCCCATCCCAATCCCAAGGTCATGCCGTCCCCGCCCCCCCCGACTTTGAAGAGTAGCGGTATGCGCCGCCGTAATAAGAACCGTAGGCGGAAGACCTCTCCGGTACGCGGTTGAGGACCAATCCCAGAACCTTGACGCTCCCGCGCTCCATCTGTCTGAGGGCGCGATCAACAAGGCGCCGGGGGGTGCGCTCAGCCTGGACAACGAACAGGACGCCGTCGAGTAAAGAAGCGACTCTCAAGGTATCGGGAGTAAGCAGGACCGGGGGTGAATCAACCAGGACGTATTCGAACCGCTTCCGCAATGAACCAAGGACTTCCTCCATTCCCGGGCCGTTCAGGAGTTCCGCCGGATTTGCCAAAGTCTGCCCCGCTGGCAGGAGGCCGAGGTTCCCCGAATCCTGACAAGTCATTACTGCTTCTTCGAGCTTCGCCTTTCCCCCCAGTACTGCGGTCAATCCAGCGGTGGATTTGCCCCAAAGCGCATTCATCGTGGGACGGCGCAGGTCCATCTCCACCAGCACGACCTTCTTCCCTTCCCGGGCCATGGTAAGCTGCTCGGGGTCAGGTCTTGACATATAAGAGCAAGTTATATGCATGTCTCTATTTGCCCGGAATTACCGCCGGAAAATACTTGCGGATAAAGCCGCGGACTCGGCGGGCGGCGGCTACAGCTTTCCTTGCATCGGGAAGGGTTATTGGCTCATAGTCCCCCGGATACCGTGCCATCACCGCATAATCCGATAGCGTCTCCTGTTCCACCTTGCTCAATACGGGGCGGGCATGCCTTGGCAGAAGCGCGAGGAGCATGGAGATATTATGTGTCTTCTCGAAATCGATGCCCTTCAGGACAAGAACAGCCTTGAGGTATTTCTCCACGGTCTGCTGGGCGTGGAAACAAACCGTGTCGGCCGGAGCACTCCTGCCCCGCTTTATCTCGTTTGTCGCGTTTGAAAAGTCGTTTTCCGCTTTCCTGACCCACCCCCCTGCCACCCTAATGACCGCGGTTTCATGCGCGGGCATAAAGCGTCCTGCCCTCCCTTAAAGCGTAGCGCACAATCGTGCCGGGTATGTCCTTCTGGACCTCCGCGTCTTCAGGACGGACAACCAGGATATCCTTGGGAACCTGTATGTCATGCACAGCCAGCCGCAACTCCACGCGCTTCTTCCTGAGGGAACCCCTGACAGTCATTATTACGAGCAAGTCCACATCGCTCCCGGGTTTGCTGTCGCCCCGGGCGCGCGAGCCAAACAGGATAATACGGTCAGGCCTGAATTTCCTGGATATCCTTCGCACCATCCTATCAATCTGAACATTAATCGTCCCGTTACTTTTCATGTCACCTGTATGATAGCAATGGCGGGAAAAAGTCGCATCCGGGGTTTTCCAATGATGAAACGGAAGAAATATGGAAATAGCATCAGGCCTTGCCATCCCCGCCGCCCGATTTGGACTGGTAACGGTAACCGCCGCCGTAATATTGTCCATATGCCGAAGAGCGCTCGGGGACACGGTTGAGTACAAGGCCGAGGACGCGGACGCTCCCCCGCTCCATTTGTCGGAGGGCGCGGTCCACCAGCCTGCGCGGGGTGCGCTCGGCCTGGACAATAAAAATGACGCCATCCAGAAGGGACGCAACTTTTAGCGTATCGGGAGTAAGCAAAACCGGAGGTGAATCGATCAGAACGTATTCGAACCGCTTCCGCAGGGAACCAAGGACTTCCTCCATTCCCGGGCCGTTCAGGAGTTCCGCCGGGTTCGAAAAGGATTGCCCCGCCGGCAGGAGGGCGAGGTTTTCCGACCCCTGGCATGTCATCAGGGCTTCTTCAAGCTTCGCCTTCCCTCCCAATACAGCGGCCAATCCTTCGGTGGATTTGCCCCAAAGCGCATTCATCGTGGGACGGCGCAGGTCCATCTCCACCAGCACGACCTTCTTCCCTTCCCGGGCCATGGTAAGGGCGAGGCAGGCGGCCGTGCGCGATTTCCCCTCCTGCGGAAGTGAACTGGTGATGACCAATGCTTTTCTCTGGACCGATGCGGGGAGCAGGTCCAGGTTCCCCAAAAGAAGGTGATACGGTTCGAGGTGTTTCGCCTTCTCCTCGTCCTTTAATATCGAGCAGGGGTCCACCAGCCAATCCTTTCCCGGCCTGCTGTCTGTCTGCGGAACCCAACCAAGAACCGGAATATCCGACATTGCCTCCAGTTCTTCCATGCTCTTTACGCTGTCTTCCCTTTGCTCCCGCCACATCGATGTGACGAATCCAACCAGCGCGCCCAAAACTAGGCCGAGCAGGGTGTTGTAGCGCTTGCGGGGCCGGACCGGCCGGTCCGGGCTAACGGCCGGGTCCACCACGGAAACGGCGCCGATGTCGCTGTTCTCAGCAATGTTGGCCTCGTGCCGCCGCGACAATAAAAGCTTATATACTTCCTCGTTAACCTTGAGCGCCCGTTGCGATAGGTTTGCTTCGGAACGGATTAGTTCATCGCGGATTTTGGATAATTGCTGGTCAAGGAATTCCCGCACCCGGCGCGATTCCGCCCGCTTCCTCTCTATTCCCGCCGCCATGAGCGAATCCGCTACAGCGTTCGCCATGTCACGCGCTTTTTCGGAGGTTCGTGCGCTAGCGGTTATGGATATCAGGTTCGTGTTACGAAGCGGAGAAACCCGGACCTTCTTCCCCATCTCCTGCACGACGGAAATCTGCTCCCCTGAACCGGAGCCGGTCAACCCCAGTTTCACGCATGCGCGAGTTAATACCGCGTTGCTACGCGCTAATTCCACCTGCGAATAGAGTTCGTTGTTTGGCTGTAACGGAGACTCCGCCAGCATCACCGCGCGCGTGCTTGTGGGGTCCACCTGCACCATAGCTGATGCCTCATAGACAGGCGGAAGGACAAAACTTGCTATGAGCGCCGCCAGTCCGGCCGCTCCTCCGCATACCGCAATCACCCGCCAGTTCCGGCGCACCATCCCGGACCAGTCCTCCCATCCCCATTCGGCGACTTGATTAGCGGGGGTTTTCATTTGCCTTTCCCTGCCTTTTCTATTCTTCCTGTCTTCATTCTGCTATTTATTGCCTTTGTTGTTGTTTTTCCCCCTGCCGCGCCAGCCGTCTCCTTATTATCTTTAGTATCAGCGCTTGCTGGACCCGGGGACGGCGGATTTTCAGGTTTTGTCAACGTCTGGTCAAGGAATTTATCAGACTCCGCCCGCGCCTTGGCCTTGTCCCGCTTTCCGACCGGGCGGTAACCCTTGGAATTGAGCAAGGCCGTATCCTTTCCATAGCTCTTTTCACGGAACGCGACGGCGTCCTGATGGAAACTCGTTTTCATCGGTATGCCCTGGTACAAACAAGCTTCTTCATCCCTGGGGCCACATTCCCCTCACCCTCCCCTCTCTGGGGCGTAGGAACGCCCGCTGCGAGCGGATGAATTATTGCCTGTGCGTCTTTGACGCACCAGCAGAATGCTTGCGGGCGAGGGTGGGAATTGGTCCCGGAGTGAAGCTTTTGACGTTCCATCTAGCGGGAGAGGGCGACGATTTGGAGGACGATTACGGCCAACGTGAGCGTCGAATAGACGGTCTGCGAATCCAGCCAAGCCCACCATTTCTCCGGAACATAGACCGTGTCGCCCGGTTTTAAGTCGTAATCCAATGCCCGCTTCCCCTTGATAATCGGGTCCAAGTCTATGCAGTCGCTCTTCCCTTCGCGCAGGACCCGGACGCAGGAGATGTCCGCCTTGTCGGTCATCCCGCCCGACTCCGCCAGGATATCCAAAAGATTGCGTCCGCCCATTATTGAATAGTGGCCGGGCTTGTTGACCCTGCCTAAAACAGTTACGGACAGCCCGCGGTATTCCCGCACCGAAACCGTCACCTGCGGGTTCGGGATGTATTTGGATATCTTCGACACCAGTTCCTGCGTTAGTTCCGGCACGCTCTTTCCGGCCGCCTGTATCTGCCCCGCCAGCGGGAACGATATCGTTCCGCCCGACTCCAGCGTCAGCACGCGCGAAAGGTCCTCGTGCTGCCAGACGCTGATTTCAATGACGTCTTGCGGGCTAAGTTTGTAGTCCGCACCGGTGGCCGCGCCACACGCCAACAGCAATGCCACGGCAGTGACGGCAAGACGCGCTTTGGCAAGTGCTCCCTGGTTCATGTTTATAGATTTTAGCGCGTAGGGGCGCGAAGGTGATAGGTATGGGGCATTAGCTTGCCCCGTTTCTCGACAAAACCGCTGGAATCGTGCGGAAAAGTATTGCTACGTCCATCAGGAAACACCACTTCTGCACATACCAGACGTCCAGCGCGAAATTTCGCGGGTGCGGTATGGTCGAACGGCCGCAGACCTGCCAGAGTCCGGTCATGCCCGGCTTCACTTCCAACCGCCGCCGCATGGTAGGAGTATATCTGGCCACCTCCCCCGGCACGGGCGGACGCGGCCCCACCAGGCTCATTTCGCCCCTTAGGACGTTCCACAACTGCGGCAGTTCGTCGAGGCTTGACCGACGCAGGATATGGCCCGTCCGCGTTATCCTCGGGTCATTACGGATTTTGAAAAGTATCCCACCGGTTTCATTCCTGTGGGCCAAATGCTTCTTCATATTATCGGCGCCATCCACCATGGTTCGGAATTTCAGCATGATAAAACGGCGGCCGTGAAGTCCCACCCGGACCTGCCTAAAAAGGACCGGTCCGGACGAGGAAAGCTTGACCACCAAAGCCACTCCCAGCATTATCGGTGCGGACAATACAAGCAGTATGGCGGATCCGATACGGTCAACCAACCATTTCAATGTCCGGCATACTGACGGATGGATTTTCAGGGCCGCGCAAATCCCCACCCAGGCCGGAAGCGGCTGCCTTCCCGCCCGATGAATTGCCCTCTTCGGATAGACAGCATCCTTCCCTACGGCCCGAATCGTTCGGGCGTCGAGGACCGCCGTCCCGGCCGGGGGAGGTGGGGTCATTTACCCGTGGCCTTCGCCGGAACTGGCGCAGCCGGCTTGGCAGCGGGAGCTTCTGTCGGCTTGACTGCCGGTGCTGGCGTGGCCTGCTTGGCAGTAGGAGTTGCCGTCGGAGCGGTGGACGAAGCAACGGCCGGCTTCGCAGCCGGCTTAGCAGTTCCAGTGACCGTCGCAGAAAGCGCAGGTTTCTTCGGAGCCGGAGGAGCAGGCAGCCTAGCCATATCCGGGGCCGTGGCGTTCACTATTTCAGGGCCCTTAGGTCCGGGAGTGATAACGAGTTCCAGCCGCCCGAACAATGCCGGGCGCAATCCCTGGTCCAGGGAAGTATCCCTATAATTCGGCAAGTATTTCCCGCCAACCATGGCATTGACGCCGATTCCAACCGTCCCCATGGGGAAAGAGGGCGTACCCGAAGAAATTCCGGCATTCACCGTCCGCCCATCAATTTCACCAATTACGTTAACGAACGGAAGGTTGATTTCGCCGCCGAGCAGTAGGCCGTTCAGGTCCTTGTCCACGCCGCACCTTCCCATGAAACGTCCGCGGCCCATTCCAACGTAGGCCCTGCCTACAAAGGGAATCCTCTTGGCAAGAATGAAATACATGGAATTGTCGGTCTTGTTTGCTTTCCTGTATTCATCGCTTGCGTTTGCCGGCTGTCCGATATCCTCGTTAGGCCTCTTATCCGTGGTTACATCAAAGGCCCCCACGCCGATGGCGGGCATCAGGAAGCCCTCGTCCAACAGCCGCACCTTCAAATATGCACTGACGTGGTCTAGGCTCCGCATCGCGGATACCGCGTCCATCCCCAGTTCCACCCGGTCAAACAGGCCCAGCCCGGCACGTATGCTGGGACCCCAGACCAGATTCTGGTCAGCCGCCGTATCCGGCTCGGGAATGAATTGCCTTCCCGCCACCGATACCGCCACCGCAAATTGCGGAAGCGTCTCCGGTGACGGAACGTTGATTAGCTGTCGGGTGGTTTCCTTTGCTTCGACCGGCGCGGAGGAAACCGCTGCTGCGGCAAGACATGCCACCAGCAAACACTTAAAACTCTTCATCATTCTCTGTTCCCCCTGTTTTCTCCCGGACCATTTCCCGGCTATGTTATTTCGCGTTCTTCCACCTGGCCAGCCATGACATTCCCCGGCCGATCAAGTTACGCTTGAAGGGCGAAAACCTCCGATTTATTCCCGATGCCCCTGAAATAAGAAAGCGCCAGCTGCAAATAGTGCAAGAACCATACCGGCCGGCTAATCCGCCTGTAAGGTTTTTTCCCCCCACTTTCGATTTACCGGGAGTTTCTCCCCGCACCCCCGGAAATATTCCCCATCAGGGCCCTCCTGCATCGGAAAACAGGCCGTTGTTACTTTGTAGGCGTGGCGGGCTGGCTGCTTCCCCCCTGCTGGGCCAACTTGGCCTTCTTCGCCCTTTCCGCCGCCAGAGCCGCCTGCGCGGCGAGCTCGGCCTGCCTTCCGCTTAACCCTTCCGCCGCAACCGCTCCTGTATTAACCCGCCCATCCTCCGGTGAAGCACTCGGTTGAGGAGCTTGAACAGGTTGCACCTGGACCGGTTCCGGCTCTTTCATGGTTTCCTCTTCCACCTTCACCGCCTTTTTTTTGGGCGTCTTTGCCGTTTCTTTGGGGGCGGCAACTCCCGCCTTTATTGTGCTCTTCTTCCTTTTCGGCAGTCCGTTCACCTGGCTGATTACAAATTCCAGCCGACCGTAAAAAGCCGGACGCAATCCCATGTTCATGGATGTTGGCCGGGCATTCTGGACGTATTTGAGCCCGCCCAGGACATTGATTCCAATGTTCATCCCTCCTGCCCGGAATTTCGGGGCTACCCCTTCCAGTCCCGCATTCAGGTTCCGGCCGTCAAATTCCCCGATGAACCGCAATATTCCGTAATCAATCTCCCCCCCCATGAAAAAACCGTTTAACTTCTCAGCTTGCCCCCACCGGGCGATGAACCTGCCGCCTCCCATTCCTATGTAGGCGCGGCCCACATACGGGATTCGCTTGGCCAGCACCGCGTAGGCCGAATTCTTGGTCGCATCTGACTGCTCATATTCAGTGCTCCCGGCGAAAGCCCGCCCGACATCCTCGTTTGGCATGGTGTCGGTGACGACGTCGAAAATGCCCACTCCAATGGCCGGGTAATAATCACCCTCCTCAACCAGAAGCAACCTGGCGTAGATACTGCCATGATCAACGCTCTTCCACGTCGAAACACGCTCCAACCCGAACTCCGCCCGGTCGAACAAACCAACGCCGACCCGGAACGCCGGCCCCTTGGTCATTCCTTCCCCCCCATATCGTGCGGCTGAGGTTATGCCCCCATTCATGTGCGGAAGCACTTCGGGCGCGGGCACATTGATTAACTTGGTGGCGGTTTCCTTCGGCTGGGAATCCGCGGGATTGGCGTGAAAAACAAACAAACCGAGCAGTGCACAAAACAAGACTGGCGCCCACCACCCGGTCGACTTTGGGCGCAACTTTCCCCTCCCGATATCAGCCTTGTTTATTGCCATGTTCCATTGAGGGTTCGATATTACCAAAAAACCATTCACATAAAAAGCACACTTATTTGTCATTTTCGCCTGCCGCTTAAACCAGCAAATATCGGCCTTTCTGGATTATTTCTAGGCAGAAAAAATAAAGCGCGCTCCATAGCTTCCCTTCCCGTGCTCCCCCCTCCTCTCCCCCCATGCCCCTTCTCGCGTCCATCCCTCTCCTCCCCACCTCGTGGGGAGGAGAGGAAAACCCATGGCCAGCCATTTAATTGGGAGAGGCGGGGCCGACCCACAGGCCAAGGGCCCTCATCTTTTCTGTCCCCTCTCCTCTCCCTCCTTTCCCCTTTCCCTTTCCTATCCCTCTCCTCCCCGCTCCGCGGGGAGGAGAGGGGAAACCTTGGCAAACTCCACGAAATGGGAGAGGAGGGGCCGACCCACAGGACTAGGGCCCCCTATTTTTTCCGCCCCCCTCCTCGCCCTCCATCTCTTTTCCCCTTCTCTATCCCTCTCCTCCCCACTTAGTGGGGAGGAGAGGGGCAATCATGGCCAGGCCAACCAATTGGGAGAGGAGGGGAAGACCCAGGGGAAAGGGGCCCTTCTCTTTTCAGTCTCCTTCCTCTCCCCACCCTCTCCTCCCCACTTTGTGGGGAGGAGAGGGAAACCCATGGCCAGCCAGTAAATTGGGGGAGGAGGGGGGACCTCGCGGAAAGGGAGGGCTTCTACTTGTTGCCTTTGTTGGCCTAGCGGAGCTACTTCCTCCGAAAAACCACCTGGCCCTCACGGACGCCCAGCATCGCCGCCACCACCGCGCACTTGGCCCGCAGGATGAAATAGGTCTCCAGCGGCGCCGCCATGGAATCCTCCAGCGTCTCGAAATTGCCATGCCCCTTGGCCACGACCAAATCCGCCGACCTAAGCCTCGCCATGAATAACGGGTCGCAGGTATCCGGCTCCAGCCCTATCCAGTCGGAGCCGGTGGAAACCACCTCAAACTCCCCCTCCAGACCGGCCTCCTCGGCGTCCGCCACGGTGGCGTCGTTCAGGATGGGCCCCCCGTGGACCGCCATAATTACCCGGCGTCCGCCTTCCGCGAGGGCGCGGGCGAAGACGCCGTCGAATACTATTTCACCGGCGTTGTCGCAGAGATATACGATGGTTTTGGCCTTTTGAAGGGCGGAGCGGAAGAGCTCGAAATCATCGGGGGAGATGGCCCTTGGGTTCGGGCCCCTCACCCCTTCCTCTCCCCATGCTTTCCGATCGACTTTCCCTAAAACGTTCGCATGGGGCGAGGGTGGTAGAGGGGAGGCAAACCCCTCATTGAAGACCTGGTCGAGGACGGCGGGCAGATTGGCCTGCTTGTTGTCCTGGATGGCGAGGTCGATGACATTGCCCGAAGCCGCCACCAGCGCGGCGGCCCGGAGCCTGTCGCTGGCCTCCCTTACCCTTCTTTCAAGCTCCGGAAGGAGCGCCAGCGCCAGCTTGTTCGATTCGCGCTTTTTAACGGCATATGGGTCGGCCACGCCGGTCTTCCGCGGAATGAGCTTAAGCGCCCGGGTGCTGTTATGTGCCGGCGACTTCGTAAGGTCCAGCCGGGGAATCATCTCTGAAGTCTCCATCTGAAGCTGTCGCTTTATAGCAGGACTGGCTCCGGCCTCCCCTGATACGTTATTAACCTGCTTCAGTATGCACGGCAGGCACTCCGGAAAGGTCCTCATCTTCTTTGCGCAACCCTCCTCACCCCCTCGGCCCGGAACCCTCTCCTCCCTTCCAGGGAGGAGAGGGTTTCTAGCATCGCGGGTAAGGAGGGATCGGTTACTTCTCGAGTCGTATTCTTATTTCTGATTTTCATGGTTTCTTTTGTTATTGCCTTTTTTTATTAATGCTGCGCCGGCCGTCTCCCATCTTCCCCAATTACCGCATATTTCAGGCGTGCGGAAATCACCGATCCCGCAGTTTTGACAACGTATGGTCAAAGGCATTTCAGTAATACAGCCCTTTCCTGACCGGAACCCCTCCTCTCCCTTCCCTCCCCGCATCTGCGGGGAGGAGAGGGTTGGTTCGATTAGCTCTTGCCAAGAACCTTTGATTCGACAATCGAAAGGATTCGGGAGGCCAGCTCGACCTTGCTCATCAACGGAAGCCGTTCCGATTTCCCGCCCGGGAAGATTAGCGTGGCCCGGGTGGCGTCCGCGCCAAAGGCGCCTTCCGGCCCGGTTATATCGTTTGCCACCACCAAATCCAGCTTCCGCTCCGCGAGCTTGCGCGCGCCCTCCTCATCCGGATTCCCCGCCTCGGCGGCGAACCCCACGACGACCTGCCCGTTCCTGCCCGCGACCAGCTCGTCGAGGATGTTCCCCACCTTTTCCAGCTTCACAGTCCATTCCTTTGCCTTGTTCTTCCCATCCGCCTTTTCCGCGGGACGGTAATCCGTAACCGCCGCGGTCTTTACGAGCAACTTGGCCCTGCCAAACCGCTCGCGCACCTCTTTCCGCATCTCCTCGCCCGTCACCACGCGCACCACCTCCACGCCGGGCGGCACCGGCAGGTCGCACGGCCCCGTGACCAGCGTTACCACCGCGCCCCGCTGGGAAGCCGCGCGCGCCACCGCGAATCCCATCTTCCCCGAGGAAGGATTGCTGATATAACGGACGGCATCCAATGCCTCCCGGGTGGGACCGGCCGTCACGAGGACGCGGACCCCCTTCCAGGAAGCCACCTTCTCCAGCCACGCCGCCACGGCGTCCAGGATGCACTGCACCTCGGCCAGCCGCCCCCGGCCGGTATCGCCGCAGGCGAGGTGCCCCTCGCACGGCTCGATAAACTCTACGCCGCGGGACTTCAAAATTGCGATGTTGGCCTGCGTCGCGGGATTGTCCAGCATGGCGGTGTTCATGGCGGGCGCCACCAGTAACGGCGCCCGGGAAGCCAAAACCGCGGCCGCCAGCAGGTCGTCTGCCCGCCCGCCGGCGAGTCGCGCAATGGCGTCGGCGGTGGCTGGCGCAATAAGGACAATCTCGGCCGCCCGTGCAGCATCCAGGTGATTGAAACTACCCGTGGCGTTCTTGTCCCACATGGAGGTTCCGGCCGGATGGCCGGTCAAAGCTTCGAATGTCAGGGGGGAGATGAATTTGGCGCCGGAATCGGTCAGGATGACGTGGACTTCGACGCCCGCCTGGACCAGCTTGCTCGCGATGTCGGCCGCCTTATAGGCGGCCACCGAACCGGTTACGCCCAGCAGGATTTTCCGGCCGGGCAGGGAAAGTCCCATTTACTTCTCTTCCGTGGTTTCCTTTCCGAACGTGTAGCCGATCCTGCCCGTTATGATTTCTCCGAGCGCCCGGGTCGTGGGCTTGGCTCCGGCGATGCCGGAGGCGACCGGTGCGCCATCCACCAGCATGCGGGCCCGCTTGGCCACCGCCAGGATGAATTGGTACTTGTTCTTCACCTTGTCCCCGGTTATCAGCTCGTCATACATGGGAACTTCCCTGCGCATCGGCAATTACCCCCTTTTATGGTGCAAACATCATTCTCCGGAACGCTCCCGCCGCTCCTTCTGTAGGATTTCGCGCATCTGCGCCACGGCGTGGTCCAGCCGGTCGTTCAAGACAATATAGTCATATTTCGCCGATTCCGCAATCTCCCCCCGGGCGTTGCCCAGCCTCAACTTTATCTCTTCCTCGGCCATACCCCTTTCCCGGAGCCGCCTTTCCAGTTCCTCCAGCGACGGGGGCATCAGGAAGACGAGGAGCGAACCAGGAGCATGACGACGGACCTGTAACGCACCCTGTACGTCGATGACGAGCAGGGGGTTCTTCCCCTTGGCGCATTCGGCCTCGATGAATCCCCGGGGCGTGCCGTAGTCGTTTCCGTGGACCCGGGCGCATTCCACGAAATCCATATTCTTTAGCCTCTTATGGAACTCCCCGGAGGAGATGAAGTCGTAATCCACGCCGTCCTTCTCCCCGGGCCGGGGCTGGCGGGTCGTGGCGGAACGGGACTTCACCATGAAGGGCAGTTCCTTGATGAGCGCCGTCGCCACGGTCGACTTTCCGCCCCCCGAGGGGGACGACAGGACGACGGGGAATCCCTTCTTGTCGGACATCTAATTCAGTGTGCCAGTAACTCCCTCTACCGCGGGACCCTGAGCGACGCCGCGAAGCGGCGGAGCCGAAGGGAAGCGGGCCCTTCGACTCGCGGACTCGCTCAGGGTCCAGAGGGAGTCACAGGCATAGAGGGTGAGGGATGAGTAACGATTAAAATTAATCCCATGGGCTCTGGTTCCCTCACCCCCTATTCCTTTGTAATCAACCCATCCCCTCTCCCCTTCGGGGAGAGGGGTGGGAAACGAATAGGATAAAATACTTATTACGGTCACAGCAGATTCTGCACCTGCTCCCGGATGCGCTCCGCCTCCTCCTTCAGCGCCACCACCTGGTGGGACAGCGCCGCGCTCGGGGACTTCGCGCCCGTCGTGTGCAATTCCCGGTTCACTTCCTGCACGAGGAAATCCAGCCTCCGCCCCGCCAAACCGCCCGCCCGCAGGGTCTCCCGCATCTGTGCGAGGTGGCTGTCCAGCCTGGTCAGCTCCTCCGTCGCGTCGCCGCGCTCGACCAGCGCGGCGATTTCCTTCGCGGTTGCGCTTCCCTTCTCGGCCGCGAACTTCTCCAGCGCCTGCTTGAGCCGTTCCTCGAGCTGGCCCCGCGACTTTTCCAGCGCGGCCGGCCAGGCGGACCGCATCGCCTCCACGCCCCTTTCCAGCGTCCCCAGCCGCCTGCCCAGGTCGGCCGCCAGCGTCGCGCCCTCGCGGGCGCGCATCGCTTTCACCTTCACCGCCGCCGCCGCCACGGCCTTCTTCAGTGCCGCCGCCACCTGGCCTGCGGCCAAGGCGCCACTTCCGCCCGTCAGCACCCCCGGCAGGCGCGCTAAAGCCTCCACCCGCGGCGGAGGCAATCCCATGGATTTCGCCAGCGCCGCCAGCTTGCGGCCATACCAGCGGGCCGAAGCCTCGTTGAACTTCGCCGGGGCGCCCCCGGCGCCAGCCTCCAGCGAGGCCCGCACCTCGATGCGTCCCCGAACCATGTCCCCGGAAAGAATTCCCCGGATTTCCGGCTCGGCGAACTCGAGCCCCTCGCCCAAGTCGGTCGAAAGATCGAGGTTGCGGTGGTTGGTGGCTTTTATCTCGCACGAAATCGTGAATCCCTTCCCGCCCGCGGAAGCGCGGCCGAACCCGCTCATGCTCTGGACCGAAACCGCCTTTTTGCTCACCCTTCCCTCCCTATTTTCCGGGCTATTTCCGCGACGGCGTTCTCCGCCCCGAACCCTCCCGGCTTGGTGATTATCTCAAGAGAACGGTCCGCGCGCGCGCGAGAGGCCACCAGCCCCGGGAGCAACTCGGATTCAAGCTCCAAACCCGCTATTCCCATCCTTTCGCACACCCCCGCCGCGGTCAGCCCACCCGACAGCAGGAGTCCGGAAGGGAGCCATTCCCAGGCCAGCCGCCGGGCCAGCCCGCCGAGTTCCACCGAAATCCGGTTGCCCAGTTCCAGCACGGCTTGCCCCCCTTGCCCTGAGGCCCTCGAAGGGTTCCTGCGCAGGAACGGCCGGAACGCCGCCGCGTCCAGCGCCACCAGCCACATGAACGCGCACCGCGGGGGCCGAAGTTTGGCCCCCCCGAAGAGTGCCGCCGGCTTCACCGTCGTCACCGAGACCCCGGGAATCCGGGAAGCCAGCTTTACCTGCGTACTAGTGAGCGGATTCAGGCTCCCGATTATCCCCAGCCACCGCCCGGCCAGCCGCGGGGTGCCGCGGAAGGGGCGGGGCGGCCTGCCCAGCAGGTACCGCGCCATGGGAGCCGCGCCGAACACGAGGTCGGAGGAGGGAATCGCCCCGGCCACCGTCCGGAGGTCGTCCTCGCTGATGGCGTCGGCGACCGCAAAACGGAAGCCGCGGCCGCGCCACCCCGCCCTTTCCCGCGCAGCTTCCCCCGGTTTTCCCGGAACGAACAGCGGGAGCCGGGCGCACTGGCGGCCCGCCAGCGCGGCCACATCGCCGGTCAGCACCGGATGGAGGGGGTCGCGGGCGTAGGAGGTCTGTTCCAGCGGCTCGCCGTTCACGAACACCTTCCCTTCCACGGTCCAGCGCCCCTGCGCCGGGTTGGCTGGCACCAACCACGCCAGCGGCGCGCCGGTGGTATCAAGGAGGGAACGCGCCTCCTCCAGGAAGTTTCCGCGCAGGGTGGAGTCCATCTTGAAAAAGGAGGGCCACAGCCCCCGCTTCCTCAGTTCGCGGCCCGTTTCCGCGGCCCGCCTCCGCGCCCCGGCCGGGGACATCTTGCGCGACTCGATGTCGACGACGCGCACCTCGTCCGCATCCGGGTTGGCGAATTTCCCGCCCCACGGGAATGCCACGCCCACCCTCCATCCGGCGCGCAGGCACTCCGCCCCCACGTCGGCTGAGCCGGTGAGGTCGTCGGCCAGTACCACCGGCACTGCTGTCTTCCTCAGCGCCCCCGCCGGCGGGACCGCCACTGGCGGGCCAGCACCAGCATGTTTGCGAGCAGGTCCTTGCCCGCGGGGGTCAGGACTGACTCTGGATGGAACTGCACCCCTTCCACGGGGTATTCGGCGTGCCGGACCCCCATCACCTCGCCCTCCTCGGTCCACGCGGTCAGCTTGAGCTCCGGGGGAAGGCTGCGGCGCGCGATGACCAGCGAATGGTAGCGGCCGGCCTCCATCGGGTTCGGGAGCCCCCGGAAAACCCCCCCATTGTCGTGGTAAACCGGCGAGGTCTTGCCGTGCATGAGCCGGTCCGCCAGGACCACCTTCCCGCCGAAAACAGCACCGATGGCCTGGTGGCCGAGGCACACGCCCAGTATCGGGATTTTCCCCGCGAACTTCCGGATGGCGGAGCAGGAAATCCCGGCGTCGAGCGGGCCGCCGGGCCCGGGCGAAATCACCAGGAGCGAGGGATTCATCCTGGCTATCTTGTCCAGCGTCACCTTGTCGTTGCGGAACACCATGAGGTCCTCGCCCAAATCGCCGAGGTACTGGACGAGATTGTAAGTGAACGAATCGTAATTATCGATTACGAGAATCATGACCTGTCTCCGCACTGCTTCGCGAACCCACGACAAAGCCCTCCCATCGTGGGTCTCCCCTCCTCACCCTCCCCTCTCCTCCCCGCAGAAGCGGGGAGGAGAGGGGAGGGAGAGGAGGGGCAATGAATAATGGAGCTGCCTTGAAATGGACTCCATAAATAAGCATCAGCGCTTCCCCTCCACCGAATTCGCGGCGGCGATGGAAAGCAGGGCCGCCTTCGCCTTGGCCAGCGACTCGGCATATTCCCGGGTCGGCACGGAATCGGCGACGACGCCCATCCCGGACTGCATGTGCGCCTTCCCCTCCGCCACCGTGACGCTGCGGATGGCGATGGCGGTGTCCATGTTCCCTGAGAAACCGAAGTAGCCGACCGCCCCGGCATAGGGGCCCCGGGAGGTCGGCTCCAGCTCGTCGATGATTTCCATCGCCCGCACCTTGGGGGCCCCGGTTACCGTCCCCGCCGGGAAGCAGGCCCGCAGGACTTCGAACGCATCCACGCCCCGCCGGACACGGCCCTTCACGGAAGAAACCAGGTGCATCACGTGCGAATAGCGCTCGACATACATTGAATCGGCCACCCGGACCGTCCCGTAGCGGCAGACCCGGCCGAGGTCGTTCCGGCCCAGGTCCACCAGCATGACGTGCTCGGCCTTCTCCTTCGGGTCGGCGAGGAGCGACTTCTCCATCCGGCGGTCCGCCGCCTCGCTCCTCCCCCGGGGGCGCGTCCCGGCGATGGGCCGCACCTCCACCTCGTCCCCCTCGAGCCGCACCAGCAGTTCGGGGGACGACCCGGCGAGCGTCACGCCCCCGCACTCGAGGAAGAACATGTAGGGCGAGGGATTGAGCATGCGCTGGGCGCGGTAGATGACGAAGGGGTCCCCCCGGAACGGCGCGGAAAACCGCTGGGACGGGACCACCTGGATGATGTCGCCCTTCCGTATGTATTCCTTCGCCTTCCTGACCCCTGCAACGAACCTTTGGCGCGTCATGTTGGAGACGACCGGCGGAAGGCCGGCCCCGCCCACGTCGAAGGACAGCGGGGGCGACGCCGGCGCCGCGAGCTTCCGAACGATTTCGTCCACCCGCCGGCAGGCCCCCGCGTAGGCGGCGCGGACGCCCCCAGCCGCCCCGGCGTGCGCCACAATCCGGATGGTGTGGCGGACGCGGTCGAACACCAGGACGTCCTCCGCGAGCATGAAGACCATCTCGGGTATCCCAAGGTCGTCGCGGGGCTTGCCGGGAAGCTTCTCCATCCAGCGGACCGCGTCGTAGCCGATGTAGCCCACCAAACCCCCGTCAAATCGGGGCAAACCGGGTTCGGGCTCCGCTGCCCGCAACTTCGCGAACTTCCTCCGCAGGAGCTCCAGCGGGTCGCCCTTGGTAACCGTCACCTGGTCCCCCCGGCGCTCCTCCAGCAACCGGCCGCGCGCGGTGAAGACGGCGCTGGGGCCCGCCCCCAGGAAGGAGTAGCGGCCCACCCGCTCGCCCCCCTCCACGCTCTCGAGCAGGAAGCCCCAGGGCTTGCGGCGGATTTTCAGGAACGCCGAAACCGGCGTTTCCGTGTCGGCGCTTACCTCCTTCCAGACGCGGATGCGCCCGGTGCGCCGGGCTTCCCGGGCAGCGTGCGCCAGCGAAGGCCGGAAATCGCTCATTTCCTGTAGACCTTCCGGGGGTCGAAGCGGCGCTTGCCGCACACGCGCCAGCGGCCCCGCCGGAGAGCCCGGTGGAAGCACGAACGGAAGCCGGTGTGGCAGGCGCCCGGCCCCTCCTGCCTTACCAGCAGGAGGACGGCGTCGCCGTCGCAGTCCAGCCTGATTTCCCGCACGCGCTGGACGTGCCCGGACTCCTCGCCCTTCTTCCACAGCTTCCGGCGGCTCCGGCTGTAGAAATGCGCCAGCCCGGTATGCGCAGTGAGCCCCAGGGCCGCCGCGTTCATCCACGCCAGCATCAACACCTCGCCGCGGCGGTCCGCCACAATGGCAGGCACCAGCCCGGAAGCGTTGAACTTCACTTTGCCCATCCATCCTGCCGCCTTGCGCTTTTTCATGTGTTCCTCATAGGTATACCGCGCGAGGCCAGGTAACGCCTCGCTTGCGCGATTGAATATTTCCCGTAGTGGAATATCGATGCGGCCAGCGCCGCGTCCGCCTCCCCTTTCGTCAGCGCGTCGGCCAAGTGCTGGAGCGTCCCCGCGCCTCCCGACGCGATGACCGGGATGCGGACCGCCCGCGCCACGGTCCGTGTCAGCGCGAGATCATACCCGTCCTTCGTGCCGTCCGCGTCCATGCTCGTGAGCAGTATCTCGCCGGCGCCGAGCCTCTCGCCCTTCTTCGCCCAGCCCACCGCGTCGATTCCCGTGGGCCTCCGGCCGCCGTGCGTGTAAACCTCCCACTGGCCGGGCCTGACGCGCTTCGCGTCAATCGCCAGCACGATGCACTGAGAGCCGAACCGGCGCGCCCCCTTCCTGATGAGCGAGGGGTCCAGGACCGCCGCGGTATTCACCGAGACCTTGTCGGCCCCCGCCACCAGCATCGCGCGCATGTCGGCCACCTCCGATATGCCGCCGCCCACCGTGAACGGCATGAAGACCCGCTCGGCGGTCTTCCTCACGACCTCGAGCATCGTCTTGCGCCCCTCGTGCGAGGCGGTGATGTCGAGGAACACCAGCTCGTCGGCGCCCTCGCGGTCGTAGCGCGCGGCCGCCTCCACCGGGTCGCCCGCATCCCGCAGTTTGACAAACTTGATTCCCTTAACCACGCGCCCCTTCATGACGTCGAGGCACGGGATGATGCGCTTGGCGAGCATCAGGCTAGTCCCCCCATTTCGGCCAACCCAGCTGACAAAATATTCTTCCCATACAGCCTCTCCCCGGAAATAATTGGGGAATGTATCCGCTCATACCTCACCAGCCTTACGCGCCCCTTCATGACGTCGAGGCACGGGATGATGCGCTTGGCGAGCATCAGGCCAAATCCTCCGTCCCGGCCTTTATCGCCTCCGCCAGGGTGAACCTGCCCTCGTAGAGCGCCTTCCCGATGATGACCGAAGTAAGGATTTCCTCGTCCTTCCCGAACTTCTCCTTCCTTTCCGCCCGGCTGTCCCGCTCATACTTCCTCAGGTTGCGGACGTCCTCCAGCGAACCCACCCCCCCGGCATACGACAGCTTGATCCCCCGTTCCCCGCAGAGGAGCGTGATCTTTTCCAGGCTCTTGTTGGCCAGGCCCACCCCTTCCAGCGTCCCGTCCCTCTCCGTGTCGGTGTAGATGATGCGCTTGACCCCCTTCTCCACGAGGTTGGTCACAATCATCTCCCTGGCGTTGAGCCCGGAATCGGTCTTCCACCCGTCGCCCATGACCATCTCGTTCCTGACGTCCAGCGACACAACAATCGATTCCCTCATTCTCATCAGCAGTTCGTCCAGCAGGACGGGATTCTTGTAGGCCGCCGTCCCGATTATCAGCAGGTCCGCGCCCGCCTGAAGGGCGGTCTCCGCGATGTTGAGGTTCCGGATGCCTCCCCCGAACTCGATGCGCATGCCGGTAAGGTCCGCCTCGGCCCGGATGCGCCTGATGACGTCGAGGTGCGCGGAGGACCCCAGGCGGGCACCATCCAGGTCGACGAGATGGAGGGTTTCCGCCCCCATCTGGCGGAACAGCCGCGCCTGCGTGACCGGGTCGTCCGCATAGACCTTTTCCTTCGCGTAGTCGCCCTTGGTCAGCCGGACGCACTTGCCGCCGATGAGGTCGATGGCCGGAATGACTTCCATCAGGATCTCCTCCGGCGCGATAAAGCGGCCCTCCTCTCCCTAATCCTCTCCCCCCGCCGCGGGGGGAGAGGGGAGGGTGAGGAGGGGAACTTCGCAACCATCTCGACGAAGTTGCGGAGTATCCGCAGGCCGGTCTTTTGGCTCTTTTCCGGGTGGAACTGCATGGCCGCGACTTGCCCGTCCTCGATGGCTGAGGCGAACGGCTTCCCGTATCCCGTCCGGGAAGCGACGATGCGCCCGTCCCGGGGAACCGGGAAATACGAGTGGACGAAATACACCCACGGCTTCCGCGGGAGCCCCCGAAACAGCCAGGAGCCGGATCGCGGGACGATGGAGTTCCACCCCATGTGGGGGACGGCCAGCCCGCGGGGGAACCTGACCACCTTGCCGCGGAAAATCCCCAGTCCACGCGAGCGGCCGAACTCGGAGGATTCCCCGAAGAGGAGCTGGTAGCCGAGGCAGATGCCAAGGAAGGGCCTCCGGGCTTCCACCCATTCCCGGACGGGCTTCTCCAGCCCAAGCCCCCGGAGCCGCTTCATCGCCTCGCGGAACGCGCCCACGCCGGGCAGGACCACGCCGTCGGCGCGCCTGAACGCCCCCGGCCGGGAGGACACGAGAACGCGGGCACCCTGCGCCTCCAGCGCCTTGGAAACACTGCGCAGGTTCCCCATGCCATAATCCACCAGCAGTAAAACGGGCTTTCTCACGGAGTTGATTTTACTCCGTTCAGTGCGACGCCGGGCGGAGCCAAAGAGGCCTCCCGGCGGTCACAGTACCCCCTTGGTGGACGGAACCTTGCTGAATGGCCCGCCCGATACCGACGCCCTTCCGAGCGCGAGCCCGAAAGACTTAAACGCGGCCTCCACGATGTGGTGGGCGTTCCGGCCCTCCAGCTGGCGGATGTGGAGAGTGCATGGAACGTTGCGGGTGAATCCCAGGAAAAACTCCTCGATGAGCGAGGCGTCAAAACTGCCAATGCGCTTCGCGCCCGGTTTCAGCCCGTACGCAAGATATGACCTCCCCGAAAGATCCAGGACAACCTGCACCAGCGCCTCGTCCATGGGGACGGTCGCCTCGCCATAACGGCGATACGAAGGACTTCCGTTGAGGGCGTCCTTTACGGCCTTCCCGAAACAGATACCAAGGTCCTCGACGAGGTGGTGGTCGTCCACCTTCGTGTCCCCGGACGCGCGGACCGCGAGGGGAAACCCCCCGTGGGCGGAGCACAGGGTGAGCATGTGGTCCATGAACGGAACGGATGTGCGGATGCCCTTGCCCGCCCTTGCCGGCGCGTCAAGGTTAAGCTCGACGAGGATGGATGTCTCCCTTGTCTTCCTTTCACACCTGCCTATCCGCCTTTTCTTAGCCAATTTCTGCCTCCAAGAAGAGAGCCCTTCGACTCGCCCTGAGCGACGCCGCCATGCGGCGGAGTCGAACGGGCTCGCGGGGCGCCTTCGCGCCCGCGGTTGGGTTGCACCCAACCGAACAGGGCTCGAAGCTTACTTTAACCTCTATCAACCTCGACGCTTCGAGCATGCCCTTCCAGCCCTTCCATCCTCGCCAGCTTCGCCACCACCGGTGCCAGTTTGCGCAGCCCCTTCCGCGTCAGCCTCGTCACGCTTACCATCCGGATGAAGTCGCGCGTCCCCAGGCCGGACGCGTAACGGGCCGTCCCTGCGGTCGGCAAAACATGGTTCGGTCCCGCCGCGTAATCCTCCGCCGCCGTGGGCGTGAACGGCCCCACCAGAATCGCCCCCGCGTGGCGGATGCGGGGAACCAGCCTCTCGGCCCCCCGGCATACTACCTCGACATGCTCGGCGCCGAAACGGCTCGCCTCTTCCGCGCCCTCCTTCATGTTCCTTACCAGCACGATGGCGCCCCGCTTGGCCAGCGATTCGGCGGCCTGCCGGGCCCGCGGGAATCCCTCCAGCATGCAGCGCATCTCCGCCAGGACCCGGCTTGCCAGGACCTTGGAGTCCGTGACCAGGACGGCATACTCGTTCCCCGTGTGCTCGGACTGGGCCAGCAGGTCGACCGCCACGGACCGCGGAACCGCCGAGGAGTCGGCGAGGACCAGCAGTTCGCTGGCCCCCTCGCAGCCCGCCCCCGCCTGCGTAAGCCACTTGGCGGCCTGCACCCAGGCGTTGCCGGGTCCGGCCACCCGGTCCACCTGCCTTACGGTTTTGGTCCCGTAGACCATGGCCGCGACGCCCTGGGCGCCCCCGACTGCGTAGCCCTCGCGGACCCCCGCCATCCAGGCGGCGGCCAGGATGGGCCGGGCGATTTTCCCGCCGAACCTCGGCGGGGAGAAAACCGCGATGTCCTTGACCCCCGCCGCCCGGGCCGCCCCCGCGGCCATCAGGAAGGTGGAGACCAGCGGCGCGCGTCCGGCCGGGACATGGATACCCACGCGCTCCACCGGCCGCGCGACCTGGCTGAGGGAGCCGTACGGCGTCCCCAGCATGAACCCGCCCGTTTTCTGGGCCTGGTGGAACCGGAGGATGTTCTTCCACGCGGTCCGGAGCGCCAGCCGCTCGGCCGGGGGAGTCGCCTTCCAGGCCGCCCTTAACTCCCCCGCCGCGACACGGATCCTCCCCCCGCGCACCCCGTCGTATTTCCCGGTGAATTCCCGCAGGGCCGAATCGCCGCGGCGCCGGACGGCCTCCACGATGCGCGTGACGGTCCGGACCACCGCGGAAGGGAAACGCTCCTCCCGTGAGGAACAGAAATCACGGAACGCTCGCGCCTCCCGGGGTATCCAAGTGCGGAAGACCTTCATCATTAAATTATAACCGCTTTCGCGTTTTGACGAATAACGGTGAGTGCGAAGGGGCTGCGCTTCGACGGCCCTCTGCCGGCCCATTCGACGGCGCGGCGACGTCGCCGGAGCCTGCGCCGGAGAACGCCCGGCCATGGTGCCCCGGAAGACTTGTTCCTTAAGGCTTCCGCGGCGAGGGCGCGGCCGACAGCGGAGCGCGTTGCGGCGCGGTGGGCCGCAACGTGCGTGCCGGAGAAGCGCAGCACCGAGCACGAAAGCCGTGGAAGATATTCATGCTCATCGTCAGGCGTCCTGCGGAACCCTTTTGATGTCCGCCCCCACGGAAGAAAGCTTGTGCTCGAGGCGCTCGTATCCGCGGTCCAGGTGGTAGATGCGCCTGATTTCCGACTTCCCCTCCGCGGCGAGCGCCGCAAGCACCAGCGCGATTCCCGCCCGCAGGTCGGAAACCATGACCTGCGCGCCCTCCAGCTTCCCCGTCCCCCGGACCACCGCCGTGGTGCCCTTCACGCTGATGTCCGCGCCCATCCGGATGAGCTCCGGGACGTGCTGGAACCGGTTCTCAAAAATCGTTTCGCGGACCACCGTGGTTCCCTCCGCCAGGCACATGAGGGCCATCCACTGCGCCTGCATGTCGGTCGGGAACCCCGGGTAGGGCTGGGTAACGATGTCGGCCGCCCGCAGCTTCTGAGTGACCGAAACCGCCAGGTTTCCGCCCTTCTCTTCGACGGCCACCCCCGCCCGGCCCAGCGACGCCTCGAGCGACTCGAGGTGCTCCCGCCTGGCCCCCGCGACGGCCAACTTGCCGCCGGTCATGGCGGACAGGAGGAGCCAGGAACCCGCCTCCAGCCGGTCGGGAACGAGCTTGTGGGTGCCGCCCTTGAGCGACTTGCGCCCCTCCACGGTGATGGTGCCGCTCCCGGCCCCGGCCACTTCGCCACCGATGGCGTTAAGGCAGGAGGCGAGGTCGGATATCTCAGGCTCCCGCGCGGCGTTCGTTATGACCGTCGTCCCCTCCGCCAGCGCCGCCGCCATCATGATGTTCTCGGTCGCAGTGACGCTGGGGAAATCGAGCGCAATCCTGGCGCCCTTCAGCCTGCCTGCGGAGGCCTCGACGTATCCCTCGCGGATTCCGACGTCGGCGCCCAGCGCCTCCATGCCCTTAAGGTGGATGTCGATGGGCCGGGTCCCGATGGCGCAGCCCCCCGGCAGGGACACCCGCGCCTTCCCCAACCGCCCGAGGAGCGGACCCAGCACGAGGATGGACGCCCGCATGGTCCTGACGAGGTCGTAGGGCGCATCGCCCCCCGAAGGCTTCGACGCGTCCAGGGTCATCGCCCCGTCGCCCTCCGCCGCGACACCCAGGGTGCGCAGGAGGACCTTCATGGTCTCGACGTCCCTCAGCTTCGGGACTCCGGAAAGGGAGACGGGCCCGCTCGACAGGAGGGAGGCCGCCATGGCCGGAAGCGCCGCGTTCTTTGCCCCGCTTACCTCGATTGTCCCGGAAAGGGGGCGGCCGCCGGAAATTACGAACTTGTCCACGGGGGACCTTCTTTCTTCAGTGAGAGCCGGGCCGTTGCCGGCCGGGACGGGCCGGAGGCCGCGGGCTCAGGGGCAAAGGCCGGCGACCCGGGTCGCCGTGGGAAGGCCGTAACTCGTGTCACCAATCCGGGGATACGGCCCCCAATCATAGATATACATCATTATGCTTCCCTGTGCCGAGAGCTTCTTGCCAGTGTCGTCCGTCGCGTTTACGGTTATCCGGGCAATCACGCGGTCGACAATGCCGTTGCGGAACCCCGGCACCCCGAAGCAGTCGGAATAGCCGTAGGTCCAGGACTTTACAACGAAGGTGCCAACCGGGACGCTGAAAGTCGCAGAGCCGTTGGAGGAAAGCGAAATGCTGAAGTTGTATTGCTTCGCGCTCAGGAGAGACACCGGGCCCTTCAGGGCCCCGTCATTCGGATCATAATAGTAGTAGTCCACGACGACGTTATTGATGGTCCCGCCGATGCCGGGACCGACCGTCCCGGGCTTTTCCAGCGAAGCGGTTACGGTGGCCACATCCTGAAGGGTGATGTCGGGGTCATTGGCGTTTCCGGCCACATCCGAATCGATATAACTGCCGTGATTCCCCGAAACGTTGGTTATGGAAAACCGCATGCTGGACTTGTCGGAGCACCCCGTCATCACCCAGGCGCCCGCCGCCAAAGCCAAAAGAACCGCCTTCTTCATCCTCCCTTCACCTCCTTTTCTGAAGCCTATCAGCCGTTTCCCGGCGCCGCAAGGGGGCCGCCGGGGGTCTTTTCCGCCAGCGCGTAGCGGGTTCTCCCCGCCAAATCGGCCTCAATACGCACGTTCCCCCATCCCGAACCGGCCAGAAATCCCCTGACGCCCTCCCCCTGCTCCTCCCCGATTTCCAGCGCGAGGAGGCCCGCCGGCGGAAGCACCGTCCGGGCCTCCCCCGCCAGTTTCCGGATGCAGTCCAGTCCGTCCACCCCGCCGTCCAGCGCTTCGCGCGGTTCGAAGTCCCGCACATCGCGGGGAAGGCCCGCGAACGCGCCCGAGGGGATGTAGGGGGGATTCGACACCACCGCGCACACCCGCGGCGCGCCCGGTATCCTCCCGAGCGGCTCCAGCCAGCTGCCCCGCAACGCCGTGACCAGCGCGCCAACCCCGTGAAGGGCCGCGTTGTCCGCGGTCCGCTTCACCGCTTCCCCGCTGGCGTCGGTGGCGATGACGCGGCGCCCGGTGATTTTTGCCAGCGCCACCGCCACCGCCCCGGAACCGCACCCGGCGTCCACGACCGCGGCGCCCGCGAACGCCGCGCCGGGTCCCGCCAGCCATTTCGAAGCGCGCTCCACCAGCCCCTCGGTCTCCGGCCGCGGAACCAGCACGCCGGGACCGACCCGAAGCTTCATCCCCAGGAACTCCTTTTCGCCGGTCAGGTAGGCCACCGGGACGCCCGTCTCCGCGCGCGCCGCGGCCATCCTGCGGAAAGCCGGGGAAGCGCCCGCTTCGGCTTCCTCGTCCCCGTGGGCGATGAGCCACTCGCGGTTCCTGCCCAGGGCCGCGCCCAGCAGGACCTCGGCCTCAAGCCTGCCCGCCGGGCTCCCCCCCAGCCTGCCCGCCGCCCACTCCAGGAGCCCAGCCACCGTATCCATCCGGTCAGTCGTCGTCGCCATTGGTGTCGGCGGCCTTACCCATCTTCCCCGCCGCGGAGGCCGCGGCCAGCGCGGACAACAGCTCGTCGAGGTTCCCGTCCAGGACGTCCTGCAAGCGGTGCAGGGTGAATCCGGCCCGGTGGTCGGTCACCCGGTTCTGCGGGAAATTGTATGTGCGGATTTTCTCGCTCCGGTCCCCCGTCCGCACCTGCTCGCGGCGGACCTTGCTGGCGGCGCTGTTGCGCTTTTCCTCCTCCACGGCCTTGAGCCGGGCCACGAGGACCTTCATCGCCCTGGCCTTGTTCTTCTGCTGTGAGCGCTCGTCCTGGCACTGCACGGTCACCCCGGTCGGCACGTGGACGATGCGCACCGCCGAGTAGGTGGTGTTCACGCTCTGCCCCCCCGGGCCCGACGAACAGAAGGTGTCGATGCGCAGGTCCGAAGGATTGACGCCCACCTCCACCTCCTCGACCTCGGGCAGCGCCACCACGGACACCGCGGAGGTGTGTATGCGCCCGGAAGCCTCGGTCACCGGCACCCTTTGCACTCGGTGTACCCCGCCCTCGAACTTGAGGTGCTTCCAGACCGCGTCGCCCTCGACTGTTATCACCGCCTCCCGCACCCCGCCCAGCGCGGTGCGGGAAAGCTCCACGGTCTCCGCCTTCCAGCCCCTGCGCTCGGCGAAGCGCAGGTACATCCGCAGTATCTCGGAGGCGAACAGCGACGCCTCCTCGCCCCCCGTTCCCGCGCGGATCTCCAGGACCGCCCCGCGCTGGTCGTCCGGGTCGCGGTTGGCCTCCTCGACGAGGGCCGCCGCGCGCCTTTCCAGCGCCTCCTCCCTGCCCCTGAGGCCCTCCAGGTCCTGCTTCGCCAGCGCCGCCAGCTCCGCGTCGGACCCCTCCGCCATCTCACGCAGGTGCTTGCGCTCCTGCTCGAGAACCTCCACGGCGCGCCAAACGGCGGCGAGCGGCTCGACCAGGCCGAGCGCCTGCGACAGCCTCTTCAGGTCGGCAGGACGCGCCAGCACGGCCGGGTCGCCCAACTCCTTCGAAACGGCGTCGAACTCCTCCGCCGCCTTCTTGAGCCTGCTTGAAAGCGCCTCAGGCAGCGCCACCGGTTTCCTCCATGTGATTATTCATGACGATTCCCTTTGAATGCAGTATGGGCGCAAACTTGCTGGAAACGGGCATGCTCAGGCGGAACTTTTTTGGTGGCGGGCTAGGACTGGACGGGCTGGGCCGGGGCCTGCTTGCGGTACTTCTTCATGAACTTCTCGACCCGCCCCGCCGTGTCCACGAACTTCTGCGTCTGGGTATAGAACGGATGGCACTGCGAGCAGACCTCGACCTTCATCACGGGACGGGGTCCGTGGGTCTTCACTGTCGCGCCGCATGCGCACGTTATCGTGCACTCGACGTACTTCGGGTGAATCTTGTCCTTCATGGCCTAGAAATCTTACCACATCCTCCCTTTATCGCAAACCCCCGTAAGGCAGGAGCTCGGGGCAGGCTTCTCCGACACGTTCGCCCCGCCTTACCAGACAGGGCCCCTTTTAGAAATAGGCGTGAATGATGCGGGCGCTCGGGTCGGTCTTCTCGCGTACGTTCGTCGGCCCCACCGCGGCCGCCGGCGTCGCCGAGGCGGCGCCGCGCCGTCAGAACGGAACACTCGGATTCGGACCTCGCCCGGCCGGGAGGACCCGGCGCGCGTAGCGGTCGGGGCATTATTTAAGCGGCTATCGCCGTTGCGCGAGTGAGGACCGGGCGGCGACTACGAATCGGTCCTCATACGACGCTCGAAGGCCGACCGCTCGCCCCCGCAAATAAAAATCGTATTCGATAGGCGGCCGGGCCTGGAGCGGAGCTGAGCCTGACGGTCCGGAGTCGCCGCGGGGCCTGGCCGCTGGAGGCGCGCAGGCGCCTTGCGCCGACTGCGCTGGAAGCGACCCTCTTCGGGCCCCGCGTGCGACGGAGAATTCCTACTGATGGAAAGTCAGGCTCGCAGCGAAGCGCAATTGGGTTAAGGCGCTGAGAGGTCCGCGAAAGGCCCGGCCGCACTGAGATTAGGGAGAACTGCATAAATAGGTTGATATCAACCACCTGATTAGGATATCGTGGAGGAATGGCACCCTCCACTAACCCAGCGACACCGGTCCGA